>ENA-UOXP01000104-UOXP01000104.1-mixed-culture-metagenome-genome-assembly--contig:-NODE-104-length-57366-cov-5.684110_pt1 | contig 57366 bp, 53 predicted proteins | sample MGYA00238161_ERZ761639 | MGnify/ENA primary metagenome ERZ761639 (study PRJEB28913, sample SAMN08776760) | mixed culture metagenome | isolation source: Freshwater growth medium | place: USA...
GAGAGCGCATGACATACCAACACTGCGTTAGATTTATCCGCATTCAGTTCGCCATACGTCTCATAAGTCAGATGGAATTGCGGTAAAACTTCCCCACTTTTTAACGTCAGAGGGACATCAAAATGGGCGGATAGCGGGGCAACAAGGCCGACAGAGTTATTTTCAGACATTTCGTGATTATACTATGTGATACTTTAAAAATTCATCTCTCATGCGAAAGGGTGCCATGCAGAATATACAGACATTTCAATCCCATACGCCGCAAGTTGCGCAGAGGGTGTATGTGCACTCTTCGGCCACCATTATCGGACAAGTGCAGATTGGTGATGACAGCTCTATTTGGCCAAGTGTGGCGATTAGGGGAGACGTTAACTTTATTCAGATTGGTGCGGAGACCAATATCCAAGAACTCAGCAGTTTGCATGTCAATCATCGTTCACCAGAAGATCCACAAGGAGCGCCGCTCGTCATCGGCAATCGTGTCACCATTGGTCATATGGTCATTTTGCATGGGTGCACAATAGAAGATGAATCACTCATCGGCATGGGTAGTATTGTGATGGACAAAGCCGTGGTACAACGACACGTGTTACTTGCTGCAGGCAGTTTGGTGCCAGAGGGTAAAGTGCTAGAAAGTGGTTATCTTTATGTGGGGCGGCCTGCAAAGCAGGTGCGAGCACTTACATCAGAAGAAATCATACACCTCAAACAATCGGCTGCCATGTATGTGAAGTTAAAGCAAGCTTATCTAGACGAGGCGGTTTAAGAGTTTCAGGCTTGCTTCAACAATGTGGGAAGTGCAGCGACGCTGTCTAAGGTCACATAAGGATGCACCGCAGAGGCATCCACGTACGCTTGCCGATATTTGCCCGTGCGCACCAAAGCACCTGCAATGCCTGCTGCTTGCGCACCACCGACATCGGCATCAATATCATCGCCTATCATCAACACCTGCTCTGCTGTCAATTGCATATCTGCCAGTACGGCAGAAAAAAAGTCAACTGAGGGTTTGCCAATAATGGTCGCTTTGGTATTGGTGGCATACTCCAAACCATCTATAAATGCGCCAATGTCCATTTGCAACCCGTGCTCAGTTTGCCAAAAACGGTTTTTATGGATGGCAATAATGCGGGCGCCGCGCATCACACACTGGAACACTTCATTCAGCATCGTGTAAGTCCACGCATTGCCAATATCGCCAATCACAATAAATTGTGCCTCCGTATCGGATTGAGTAAATTGGTTAAAGTCCTTCTTCACATCTTCAGCCAATAGCAGGCGGCATATCGGTGCGCCTTGCTGCTTCAGCAAATGCAAGGCAGCTTGTGGCGCACTAACGATTTCGGATTGTGTGACTGCAAAGCCTAAACCCAGTAGCTTTTGTTGCAGAGAGAAAAGTGACAGGGTACTGGTGTTAGTCACAAAGCGGCAAATGTATCCCGCCTTGCGCAATTGCTGTACGGCTTGAATAGCGCCATCTACAGGCGTGTTGCCTACATAAAGCACGCCATCTAAATCAAACATAATGCCTTTGATCGCTGAGAAATCGGTCATAAGATTCTCCATCAATGCAATGGTGTATTAGATACCAATCATAGGCTAAACCTTGCCAAACGTCACGCGCTGAATGCCTGCTAAATCCAAGCCGTGACCAATCTCTTTAAAATGGGCTTGTGATAATAATGCAGCCACGGCTTGGGCTTGATCATAGCCATGTTCTAATAATAACCAGCCATTGGGGTTTAAATATTGAGGCGCTTGTTTGATGATTTTACGAATATCATCCAAGCCATCTACGCCAGAAGTAAGCGCTGACTTTGGCTCAAAACGCACATCACCTTGCGACAAGTGTGGGTCATTCTCAGCAATATAAGGCGGATTGCTCACGATAACGTCAAAGCGTTTGCTGTTTATCGCGCTAAACCAATGGCTATGTAAAAAAACCACATTGTGAATGGCTAAGTGTTCTGCATTTTCGCGTGCGACAGCTAGTGCACTTTCAGAAAAATCGACAGCAGTAACATGCGTTTGTGGACGATATTTGGCGATGGCTAAGGCAATTGCCCCTGTGCCAGTGCCTAAATCCAGCACTTGATAAGACGACTGTTGCGGGATGATGGCTAGTGCTTGCTCCACAAGCGTTTCAGTATCGGGTCTGGGAATTAAGGTATCAGGCGTGACTTTTAAAGGCAGGCCAAAAAACTCGCGAGTACCTAAAATATGCGCAATAGGTTCGCCATTGATACGGCGCTGCAGTAATGCTTGAAAGTCGGCATGTTGGCCTGGTGAAAGCGTGTCATCGGCGTGGGTGATTAACCAAGCGCGATCGACTTGCAAAGCGTATTGCAAGAGCAGATGCGCTTCCATGCGAGCATCATTTCTGTCTAATTCAAGTGCTGATTGGAGCGCAGATAACGCAACTTGTTCTAGCTGAATAATCTTCGCAGACAATTAGTTATCATCACCTAAAGTTGCCAGCAAATCTGCCTGATGCTCAGTAGCCAAGGCGTTAATGAGTTCGTCCATATCACCTTCGGTAATCGCATCTATCTTGTACAAAGTAAGATTAATGCGGTGGTCAGTAATACGGCCTTGCGGGTAGTTATAGGTACGAATACGTTCTGAGCGATCGCCAGAGCCAATCAAATTACGGCGTTCGCTGGCGATTTTGCTGTTTTGCTCGTCTACTTGTTTGGCTTTGATGCGCGCTGCCAGTACCATCATCGCTTGTGCTTTGTTGGCATGTTGACTGCGGCCGTCTTGGCATTCCACCACAATGCCAGTAGGGAAGTGCGTAATACGTACGGCAGAGTCGGTTTTGTTAATATGTTGACCGCCTGCACCACTCGCTCTAAAGGTATCCAAGCGAATATCGGCAGGATTAATCACCACGTCGCTCACTTCATCGGCTTCTGGCAGAATCGCAACCGTACAAGCAGAAGTATGGATACGCCCTTGTGTTTCGGTATCGGGTACACGTTGCACGCGATGCCCGCCGGATTCAAATTTCATTTTAGAATAGGCGCCTTGCCCTTCAATTTTGGCAATAATCTCTTTGTACCCACCCACTTCGCCTTCGTTAGCCGTTAATACTTCTACCTTCCAGCGTTGGCGTTCTGCATAACGGCTGTACATGCGGAATAAATCGCCTGCAAATAAGCCAGATTCATCCCCGCCAGTACCCGCACGAATTTCTAGAATAATATTTTTTTCGTCGTTGGGGTCTTTAGGTAGCAACAGTTTTTGCAGCTCTAGTGCAATTTCTTCCAGTTTCTTTTTACCACTCTCAATTTCTTCTTGCGCAAATTCTTTCATGTCCGGGTCGCTCAACATGGCATGCGCTTCTTTAATGTCGGCTTCTGTTTGCACGTAAAGATGGTATTGCTCAACGATCGGTGTGATTTCTGCGTGTTCACGAGAAATTTTGCGGTAGTTGTCCATGTTGCTGGTGATGTCTTCGGATGACATCAAGCGGTTTACTTCATCTAGGCGCTCACTCAAACTGGCAAGCTTTTGTAATATGGAGGGTTTCATGCTGACTTCTTTTAAGATTTGATATTGTAGAGTTGTCTTAAGACGGATTCTAAGTGGGAGTGTGCTTGCCCGTGAGACTGATTGAGTGCATGGCTGGGCGCATGCAAAAATTTGTTGGTGAGTGCGTTGCTCAAGGTTTCTAATACTTTTTCTGGGCTTTCGCCTTTTTGGATTAATCTCAATGCTTTTTCAAGTTCGGCTTGGCGCATTGCGTCTACTTGGTCACGTAAGGCTTTAATCGTAGGCACAGATTCACGTTTTTTGAGCCAATGCATAAAATGCTCAACACGTGCAGCCACGATCATTTCTGCATTGACTGCCGCTTCTTGGCGATTGCCCATGCCATCGGCTACCACTTGTGCCAAATCATCCACGGTGTATAAAAACACATCGTCCATCTCAGCCACTTCAGGCTCAATGTCACGTGGTACAGCTAAATCCACCATAAAAATTGGGCGATGGCGACGTGTTTTAATGGCGCGTTCCACCATGCCTAATCCCACAATCGGTAATTGGCTAGCGGTGCTGGTGATGACAATATCAAACTCTGCAAAACAATCGGGTAAATCATTCAATAATATAGCTTGCGCATTTAAGCCTTGCCCAGATAGCTTTTCTGCCAGCTGCGCACCACGCTCAATGGTGCGATTAGCAACGGTCATTGATTTGGGACGCTGTGCCGCAAAATGGTCGGCACATAGCTCAATCATTTCACCTGCACCAATCAGCAATACTTTTTGTTCGCGAATGTCCCCAAAAATACGTTGTGCCAGTTTAATGGCCGCTGCCGCCATCGATATAGAGCTGCCGCCAATGTCGGTATTAGTGCGCACTTCTTTCGCGACTTCAAACGTGCGTTGAAACAACTTGTGCAACATGGTGCCCAAGGTGCCTGCTTCATGTGCCACTTTCACCGATTGCTTGAATTGCCCCAAGATTTGTGGCTCGCCTAGCACCATGCTATCTAAGCCAGAAGCCACGCGGAATGCATGCTTGACGGCTTCTTGATTGGAAAACGTGTAAGTGTAGGGTTGGACTTTATCCAGCGCGAGTTTATGGTAGTTGGCTAGCCAATCAATCACTGGTTCGGGGCGCTCAGATTGCACGTAGATTTCTGTACGATTGCAGGTAGATAAGATGGCCGCTTCTGCCGCATTTTGCGCGGTCAGGTCACTCAAGGCATGGCGTAATATTTCACCATTAAAGGCAACATGTTCGCGAATGGCGATGGGAGCGGTGGTGTGGTTCACACCAATGGTATAAAGCTGCATGTGGCTATTTTACCAAGGCATTGATTGAAATAGGAAATGCCATCTTAAAAAGACCAATGACGGCGGTTGTTAGCGCGAGAAATGGGTGTTGGTGAAATAAGCATGCGTAATTTTGAAGGATTGGCTTATCTTAGGCAAGAAATAGCGTTAAAATAACAGATTATTTGATTTATAAATCAAGCTTATGTAATGATTTACAGTTGTAGACCGCATATTTGCCTGTAAGGTCATTTTAGTTTGTAAATCGCACATTACCCTTAATTACATTGACGGAATTATTAGCATGGACAAAACCTTTAGAATTGCACCGAGTATCCTTTCAGCCAACTTTGCCAAATTAGGCCAAGAAATTGAAGATGTAATTAAATCAGGCACAGATATCGTGCACTTTGATGTGATGGACAATCATTACGTGCCTAACTTAACTATTGGGCCATTGGTGTGTGAATCGATTCGTGAAATTTCTAAAAATGTAGGCGCGTTGATTGACGTGCATCTGATGGTGAAGCCAGTCGACCGTATTATTCCTGACTTTGCTAAAGCTGGTGCCAATATCATTACCTTTCACCCAGAAGCCTCTGATCATATTGACCGTAGCTTGGCTATGGTGCGCGATTTGGGCTGTAAATCAGGCTTGGTGTTTAACCCAGCGACTTCATTAAGCTACCTTGACCACGTGATGGACAAAGTGGACATGATTTTATTGATGTCTGTGAACCCTGGTTTTGGTGGTCAAAAATTCATCCCAGAAACCTTGGAAAAATTAAAATTAGCGCGTGCACGCATTGATGCCTACTACGAAAAAACTGGCCGTCAAATTTGGTTAGAAGTAGATGGTGGCGTGAATGCAGCCAATATTGCTGACATTGCTAAAGCAGGCGCAGATACTTTTGTAGCGGGCAGCGCAATTTTTGGTTCGCCAAAAGATACAGACCCTAACCGTTACGATACGGTAGTGGGTCAAATCCGTGCCTCATTAGCCACGGTGTAGTTTGAGCACGTGTAGTTTGTGGGTGTTGCCGTAGCAGGGAACCATTCAATGTCGCAATTTAAAGTCAGCGCATTGATGTTTGATTTAGATGGCACTTTGCTGAATACGGCGCCACAAATTGCCGAAGCAGCAAATGCAATGTTGGTGGAATTAAGCTTGCCAACATTGCCTTATGCGCAAATAAAAAGCTATATTGGCGAAGGCGCGCAGATGTTGATTCAGCGCTGTTTAGCCGGTGCGTTAAACGACACCCCTGACCCATCAGTGATGGCAAAAGCGCAACCTGTTTTTTTTGCGCATTATGCGAATAATGTGACCGAAAGTTTACCGTTTGATGGTGTGCAAGATGGCTTGGATGCGCTTAAACAACGTGATTTAAAACTGGCTTGCGTGACCAATAAACCTGAAAAGTTTACGCGTCCTTTGTTAGAGGCCAGTGGCTTGTCACCGTTTTTTGAGATTGTGGTATCCGGGGATACGCTATCAGGCAAAAAGCCTGACCCTATACAATTGCATCACATTTGTGCAGAATTCGATGTGATGGAGATGGAAGCGATGTTGGTGGGTGATTCCGCCACGGACATTGCCGCAGCGCAAGCCGCAGGCTGTTTTATCGTCACAGTGCCGTATGGGTATAACCAAGGTAAACCCATAGACGAAAGCCAAGTAGATGCGATGATTCGAGACTTAACCGAATTGCCATCACTACTGATTTGAAATTGATTTGAAATTTTTTTAATAACTTAACTCACTTAAAGTGTATTGATATGTGTTCTCAACAGCGTAATTTTTCATTCCAGCCGCTCATAAGCTGGCGCAGTTCTTGGCGAAGCTAAGACACGACTTGTTCATGTCTCATTAGCAGACTTTTCCATCGCATGTGATTGTGATGGGCGACCAAATTGAAAATTATGTAGAAAGTGTAGAACCATGTTAACCACGATTTCCCAGTTCGAATTCAATGCCTTGGCGGCACAAGGGTTTAACCGCATCCCGCTGGTGCTGGAAACCTTTGCCGACTTAGATACGCCGTTGTCCTTGTATCTTAAGCTAGCCAATCAGCCTTTTTCCTACCTGTTAGAAAGCGTGCAAGGCGGCGAGCGCTTTGGGCGCTATTCTATTATTGGCTTGCCAGCCAAAACGCGCATAGTGGCACGTGGCCAACAATTGCAAGTGTTGCAGAATGACGTTGCCATTGAAACGCACGATGACATCAATCCCCTTGATTTCGTGAAAACCTACCAAGCGCGCTTTAAAACGCCGCCTTATGAGGGTTTGCCACGATTTACAGGCGGCTTGGCCGGTTATTTTGGCTATGAGACCATCCGCTATATTGAAAAGCGCTTGGCGCATACCAACAAGCCTGATGTATTGGGCGTTCCAGATGTGTTATTGATGGTGTCAGAGGAAATAGCGGTCATCGATAACTTAAGTGGCAAGTTATATTTTATTGTGTATGCCAATCCTGACCAGACCGACGCCTACACCCAAGCGCTTGCACGCATTCAATCCCTGTTAGGTATGTTACGCAAAACAGTAGCGATTCCAGAATCGCTGCCTATGCCAAAAACAGAGGCAAAGTCTGAGTTTGGCGAAGATGCATTTAAAGCTGCTGTGAAAAAGGCGCAAGCTTATATTTTAGAAGGTGACATCATGCAAGTGGTGCTGAGTCAGCGTATGTCGCAGCCGTTTGCTGCACCCCCGCTCTCACTTTACCGTGCATTGCGCAGTTTAAATCCATCTCCATACATGTTTTATTACGACATGGGCGATCACCATGTGGTGGGCGCTTCACCGGAAATTTTAGTGCGTTTGGAAGATGATACCGTGACCTCACGTCCGATAGCGGGCACACGTCCAAGGGGTAAAACCCGCGAAGCCGATATTGCGCTAGCGGCTGAGTTGCTGGCTGATCCCAAAGAGCGAGCTGAACACGTGCAACTCATGGATTTAGGCCGCAATGATGTGGGGCGAGTGGCGCAAATTGGTACGGTCAAAGTCACAGACAATATGATGATTGAGCGTTATTCTCACGTCATGCATATCGTAAGTAATGTGGAAGGTAAGCTCAAGCCTGGCTTAGATGCCATCGATGTCCTAAAAGCTACCTTCCCTGCAGGCACAGTGTCTGGTGCGCCCAAAGTGCGCGCCATGGAAATCATTGATGAGCTGGAACCCAGCAAGCGCGGTATTTACGCGGGTGCGGTAGGCTATTTAGGGTTTAATGGCGATATGGATGTAGCGATTGCCATTCGTACCGCGGTGATTAAAGACCACATGCTATATGTGCAAGCAGGGGCGGGTATAGTGGCAGATTCCGTACCGCAATCGGAATGGGAAGAAACCCAAAATAAAGCGAAAGCAGTGATTCGTGCTGCTGAATTAGTGCAAGCAGGGCTTGATAGCAAAGGTGAACAATAATGTTACTGATGATCGATAATTACGACTCGTTTACCTATAACTTAGTCCAATATTTTGGTGAACTTGGTCAAGATGTGCAGGTATACCGCAACGACGAAATTGATTTAGCCACGGTCGCTAAGCTAAAACCCCGCCATATTGTGATTTCACCTGGCCCTTGCACACCAAACGAAGCGGGTATTTCAGTACCGCTCATTCATGAGTTCGCGGGCAAGATTCCATTGCTGGGCGTATGTTTAGGCCATCAAAGTATTGGCCAAGCGTTTGGTGGAAAGATTATTAAGGCCAAAACCTTGATGCATGGTAAAACCTCGCTGATTCACCATGAAAATGTAGGCGTGTTCCGTAACTTGCCTAACCCATATACCGCCACACGTTACCATTCATTGGTGATTGAGCGCGAGACGATCCCAGATTGCTTAGAAATCACGGCATGGACGGAAGACGATGAGATTATGGGCGTACGTCATAAAACCTTGCCGGTAGAAGGGGTGCAATTTCACCCAGAATCCATTTTGACGGAACATGGTCATGCGTTATTAGATAACTTTCTGAAAGCGTATTAATGAGCATCACATCTAAACTTGCATTGCAGCGGCTGATAGATCACGCCAATTTTACGCATGAGGAAATGCTAGTCATCATGCAGCAAATCATGGGTGGCGAGTTTACGCCGATACAAATTGCTGGCTTTCTTTGCGCCTTGCGCGTGAAGGGTGAAACCGTGACTGAGATTGCCGCCGCCGCACAAGTAATGCGCGAGCTTTCCAGCAAAGTAGCCGTCACCGATACAAGCCATTTGATAGATACTTGTGGCACAGGGGGTGCGCCTAACAAAGCATTTAATGTGTCCACGGCGTCTGCCTTTGTGGCAGCGGGTGCAGGTGCCAGAATCGCTAAACATGGTGGACGAGCAGCGTCATCCAAAAGCGGTTCTGCCGATGTGCTGGAGGCTTTGGGCGTGAATATCAGCTTAACGCCAGAACAAGTGGCACGTTGCGTAAATGAAGCTGGCATTGGTTTTATGTTTGCTCCCAACCACCATAGCGCGATGAAATACGCGGCACCAGTACGGCGCGAGCTGGGCATCCGTACCATGTTTAATTTGCTGGGGCCAATGACCAATCCAGCAGGGGCAAAGCGCCAAGTAATGGGGGTGTTCCACCGTGATTTGGTGCCTCTATTGGCGCAGACCTTACAACAATTGGGTAGCGAGCACGTGATGGTGGTACACAGTGCCGATGAAATGGATGAAATCTCATTTTCAGCAGATACTTTTGTGGCTGAACTGAAGGGTGGTCAAGTACAAGAGTACACGCTCAACCCGACGCAATTCGGCATGCCATTGCATGATATCAATAGTATTCGTGTTGAAAACGCACAACATTCTAGCGAGATTATTATTGGACTGTTGTCAGGCGAAACAGGACCTGCGCGAGACATCGTGCTGTTGAATGCAGGCGCAGCTATTTATGTGTCTGGTCTTGCAGGGGATTTACAAACAGGGATTGCACAAGCTGCACACGCTATTGATTCTGGCGCCGCGCTCAATAAACTGCAACAGCTTAAGGTGCTGAGCCAGACCGCATGAAGCGCTTGATGCTGATTGCATTGACCATTTGTTTGGCGGCGTGTCTGCAAGCACCGCAAGATGACGCAGGTCTCAACCAACCGCAATCCGCAGTAGCGGTTAAAGACACCACGCAAACGCTTGATTTAAAGCCATTAAGTGGTCAGCTTCATTTCGATGTTAATCAGGCAATAGTTGAAGCCTTCGAGCGCAAGCAAAGTGATGTGTGGGTAGAAGGTGCTGGCGTTGTGACCAAACTATTGCCAGACGATAACAAAGGCTCAAGACACCAAAAATTTTTAGTGCGTATCAACGAAAAGCAAAGTTTGTTATGTGCACACAACATTGATTTATCACCGAGAATTGATGCGTTAAAAGTGGGTGATCACATTGAGTTTAAAGGTGAGTATGTTTTTAATCCTAAGGGTGGCATCATCCACTGGACGCATCGTGACCCAAAGGGGCAGCATCAGGGTGGTTGGATTAAACATCAGGGAAACAATTACGAGTAAAAAATAAACTTTCGTGACCACGTTTAGAAAGTTTAATTTTGGATGAAAAAGTGATGAGCGATATATTAAATAAAATCTTAGCCACCAAAGCCATTGAAGTGGCAGCAGCCAAAGCCAAAATCAGTTTGGAAGCTATTCAGCAACTGGCAACTGAACAAGCGTCACCGCGTGATTTTGTCGGCAGTATTCGCCAAAAAATTGCAGTAGGTAAATCCGCAGTCATTGCAGAGATTAAAAAAGCCAGTCCTTCCAAGGGTGTGATTCGTGCTGATTTTAAGCCTGCTGAAATTGCAAAAAGCTATGAATCAGGTGGTGCAGCCTGTTTGTCAGTGCTCACTGACGAGCAATATTTTCAAGGTTCGGCAGACTATTTAAAACAAGCCCGTGCTGCATGTGACTTACCTGTGTTGCGTAAAGATTTTATGATCGATGCTTACCAAGTATACGAAGCGCGTGCGATGGGGGCAGATTGTATCTTGTTGATTGCCGCCGCACTCAGCTTACCTAAAATGCAAGCGCTAGAAACCGTGGCGCATCAACTAGGCATGGCAGTGTTGGTAGAAGTGCATAACGGCGAAGAATTGGAGTTGGCATTGCAATTAACCACCCCATTACTAGGCATTAATAATCGCAATTTACGCACTTTCGAGGTGACATTAGATACCACGCTTGGTCTGCTTGGCCGTATTCCACAAGATAAGATTGTGGTGACAGAGTCAGGTATATTTACCAACGATGATGTGGCCCTGATGCGCAAACATCATGTGCATACGTTTTTGGTAGGTGAGGCATTTATGCGTCAAGATGATCCTGGTCTTGAGTTATCTAAAGTGTTTGCTTAAGAGGTGACTATGAGTAATCAATTCTTAGCTATTCGTCCACGTCGTATGCGTAAAGATGAGTTCTCTCGGCGTTTAATGCGGGAGCATGTACTCACTACCAATGATTTGATTTATCCAGTATTTGTGTTGGAAGGTGAGCAGCGAACTGAAGAAGTCGCTTCCATGCCGGGTGTTCAACGCCAAAGTATTGATGTCTTGCTTAAAACCGCCAAAGAGTGCGTGGAGCTTGGCATTCCTGCACTCGCCATTTTTCCGGTAGTGCCGCAAGATTACAAAAGCTTAGATGCCAAAGAAGCGTTTAACCCAAACGGCTTGGTGCCCAGAACGGTAAGCGCGCTAAAAAAAGCGTTCCCACAATTAGGGGTCATTACCGATGTGGCCTTAGACCCGTATACCACACACGGCCAAGATGGTTTAATTGATGACACAGGCTACGTGCTCAATGACGAGACGGTAGAAGTGCTGGTGAAACAAGCGCTGTGCCATGCAGAAGCCGGTGCAGATGTGGTCGCGCCGTCGGACATGATGGATGGACGTATTGGCGCGATTCGCGATGCACTGGAAGAGGCTGGCTATATCTATACGCGCATCCTCGCTTATTCTGCCAAATATGCGTCTGCTTTCTACGGCCCATTTAGAGATGCAGTAGGCTCCTCTGCCAATTTAGGCAAAGGCAACAAATACAATTACCAAATGGATCCTGCCAATTCGGACGAAGCGATTAAAGAAGTGGCTTTGGATATTGAAGAAGGCGCGGACATGGTGATGGTGAAACCAGGCATGCCGTATTTAGATATTGTGCGACGCGTGAAGCAAGAGTTTGGTGTGCCGACGTATGCCTATCAAGTGAGTGGTGAATATGCGATGTTGAAGGCTGCCGCGCAGAATGGCTGGTTGGACGAAAAGGCATGCGTGCTGGAAGCGATGTTAGGGTTTAAACGCGCTGGGGCGGATGGGGTGTTGACGTATTATGCGATGGATGTGGCTAGGTGGTTGCGCAATATCTAAACTGCTAGGTCTATGAAAAAAGTTATTTATAAAATCACTTACCCAAATGGAAAAATTTATGTGGGAAAAGATTTAACTAACACACTGACATATTTCGGTAGTGTAAATGATGAGTTGGTAAAGCGAGATTTTACTGAAGAACAAATGAGATCATTCACGATTACAAAGACAATTCTTTTTGAGTCAGAAGATATTGATGTAATCAACAAAGTGGAATCTAAACTAATTGCTGAATTAGGCGCGAACAATCCAGAATTAGGCTATAACTTATGGCCAAAATACAAAAATACCTTTTGATTTCGCCTCTAGGCGAGTTACTTTACTTTTGCTTGCTCAAAAGAAAGTAACCAAATAAAAGAGCACCCCACTGCCGCTTTATCCTTCGGTCTTAGTGCCGCATCTGCGTGGTGACTGCGGAACTCACGCTTTCAGCGCTCAAACAGTCCTCGTCACCTTGCATCTGCCGCTCAAGCCTCCGGCGCGGCAAAGGGGTTTAGAAAACCATACGAGCGCGCTCGGTTTGACTTAGATGCTGGTGCTTTCAACCCCTTACATCACGCTGAGTAGCGGAAACAAAATAAGAGTAAGGCGAGCACTTGTATGAATCCCGCGGTGGATAGTGAAGTTTGCAAGCCACTAGGTTGAGTTGCGCAGCCGCTTATTTTGTTGAGCAACGCAAGGAAGCCGTTAGGGCGTCTCAACCGACTTAGTGCTTTAGCACTTAGCGAGGTTGGGGACGACCCTTGCGGTTGAGATGTGGGGTGCCGTTTTCTTGGGTTACTTTCTTTTCAGGCAGTTAAAAGAAAGTAACTAGCTGTCGGGCTACCCCCGACATGCAACAACACAACGGTGGGTTATTCTTGGAGAGTTATTACTTTAGTGTCATGCGATGCATGGTGGTGTCTTTATCAATAAACTTATGTTTCAACGCGCCAAGTATATGGATGATGATGACCAACAAAATAATCACGCCGATGATTTCGTGCGCTTCTTTAAATACGTCACGCAGACCAGCATTATCTAACCCAGGTAAAAACTCTAAACCAAACCATTTCACGCCATATTTGCTAGAGATAGCCATGATGATGCCGCTGACAGGTAGCGCTACCATCAACAAATATAATAGATGATGTGCACCTGTAGCTAGTTTGCGTTCTACCGCGCTGTAGCTGCTGAGTAATGCAGGTGGCTTGTGCGTAATGCGCCAAAAAACACGAAAAGCAATCAATGCTAGTAAGGTGATGCCGATGGATTTATGCAGATTAAAATAGAAGGTACGTGGGCTGGCTTCTTCTGCTAATTGCCAAGTATAAATGCCTAAATCAAATAAATCGTAAGCCATTTGTTTAGGGGCTTCTTTCGGTAGCTCGCTCATATACCAACCCAATGCAAACATACCAAAAATGGCGATGGCGATTAGCCAGTGCAGCACTACGGCGGTGTTGGTATAGCGATTATTTGTATTCATGCATTGCTCCTCGATATTATTATTCTGATGTGACAGCGGTCACACACAATTGTTGCCTGACACGCATAATATTAGCGTATTCTCAGGAATATACCGTAGGTAAAATCATTAAAGGGAAACATGCATGACACGACTAGTAGCGTATTTATTGGCCTCGGTGCTGGCCGCTTGTGCACAAGCTGAAGTTAACCATGCCGCATTTTCTGTCGAAAATGTGGGGGATGGTATTTATGTGCATCATGGGGAGCACTTGGATATTGATACCGGCTACCAAGGTGATATTTGCAACACCAGCTTTGTGGTAGGCAGCAAAGGGGTAGCGGTGATTGATACCGGCGGAAGTTTAAAAGTGGGTAATCAATTGCGCGAGGCTATTCGCAAGGTGACGGATAAACCTATTTTGTATGTCATCAATACCCATGTGCATCCCGATCACGTATACGGCAATGCCGCATTTTTAGTGGATAAACCACAATTTGTGGGTCATGCAAAATTGAGCGATATGCTGCAGCTGCGCAAGGATGCTTATGACAAACTGAATAGCCAATATTTAGGTGCAGATGCAACAGGCACAGTGCAAGTACTGCCCACCATGCCAGTAAAAGCGGAGATAGCGTTAGATTTGGGCGATAGAAAGCTCACGGTAGTGCCATATACCGTAGCACACACCAATACGGATATCACAGTGATGGATAGCAAAGCCAGTACCTTGTTCACTGGCGATTTATTATTTATTGAGCGCACCCCTGTGGTGGAAGGCGATATCAAAGGATTGATTGCAGCGATTGACACATTGAAAACTTATCCTGCAACACAAGTGGTGCCAGGGCACGGTCCAGTGACGAAAGATTGGGTAAAGGCTTTAGAGAATGAGCAACGCTATCTCAACGCCTTGTTGAGCGATGTGCGTACTGCGATTAAAAATGGCGATAGCATGGAAAAAACGATGGGCACTGCTGCGGCTAGCGAACGAGACAAATGGCTATTGTTTGATATTGCCAACCGTAGGAATGTGAACACGATTTTTACAGCATTAGAGTGGGAATAGCAGATAAAAAAATAGGTGAACATATTTGATCTATGTTCACCTGCTTGATGTGCGTGAAATTACTTTTTGATGTTGTCTACGCTAAATGCTGTTTGAGGATAAGCGCCCAGTAATAACATGCCCCCCGCAATCCCTAAGTATAAAAAGAACACTTCTGGAAACATACGCCCAAGCACGAAGGCTAAGAATAGCGCCAACACCGCCAGCACACGTGCCGCGATTTTGGTTTTAAAACCGACTAGTAAGGCAATGCCACCCACTAATTGCACTAAAATCAACAAAGGCGCAAAAATACCCGGTAAGCCAAATTGCCCTAAGGTCATTTGGTATTGTAAGTAGCCATCTGGATTGGAGGTAATGCTGCTTAGACGCAACAATACTAAGCCTAAAAACACGGATGCCAGCAACACTCTCGCAATGACGGTTTGATAACTTTGCATAAAAAACCCTATAAAATGTAAACAAAATGTAAGTGTGCATAATGCCTGTACGGCTTACGAATTGCAATCTTAAGCACCCAAATGAATTCAAGAGATAATGTAATGACAGCTAAATTTACTATTGAACAGTTAAGTTGGGAGAGCCCAAAACAGACCATGCTCAAAGCTTTACGTGAGCAAGTGTTTATCATTGAGCAATCGGTACCCGAATACATTGAGTGGGATGAATATGACGCATCGGCCATCCATTTATTAGCCATTGATCACACACAGCACGCCATCGGGTGCGCGAGAATTTTGTTAGAAAAAGGGCGTGTTGGCCGCATGGGTGTGTTGAAAGAATGGCGAGGAAATGGGGTCGGTCATGCCCTACTCATGGAAGCAATTGCCATTTGCAAAGCGCATGGCTTGACACAATTGCAACTCTCTTCACAAACACATGCAATCCAGTTTTATGAAAAAGCAGGGTTTGTGGTCACCAGTGAGGCTTATATTGATGCCAATATTTGGCATAAGGACATGGTGCTGAAATGGGCATGACTTTATGTTGCAGACCTAAAATTGTATAATGCCAGATTAGCTTTTGTGTCTCTCAAACTAGTTTCATTTCATATTCTTCATTAAGGAAAAACCATGTCAAAAATCATTTTTAAAGCAGGTGAAGCCACCGTATTCAGCGAAGGCAAAGACGTTACTGCTGCCATGCCAGAAATTCTGATCGGTGCAGTGGATGGCCCAGTAGGCACTGCCTTTGCCAACATGATGGCGCAAACCAAAGGTCACACTGCGATGTTCGCCGTGCGCGATATCAACCAATTGGTACGCCCAGCTTGCATGATGGTGCCAAAAGTAACACTAAAAGATTCACTCAATATTGAATTGTTTGGGGGCGTGGTGCAAGCAGGTGTGGCTGATGGTATTTTGGATGCTGTGATTGAAGGCATTATTCCAAAAGACCAAGTGAATGATTTGTGCATCATTGCTTTGTTGTGGATTGATCCGGGCTGTGCAAAAGAAGCTAACTTAGACAAAGCCGACCTTTACAAAAACAACTACGATGCGATTAAATTAGCACTCAAACGCGCATTGAATGATGAGCCTAGCATTGATGAGTTGATTGCAAACCGTCATAAAATCAAACATTGCATGTGGGAAGACAGCTGGGATCAAAAATAGTCTGGTTGTAGTATTCCCCGCGCACAAAAATATTTGCTATGATGAATGTAATTGAGTGTTGCGGGGGAGACTGTCATGACAGATCGTAATGTATGTATGGAAGCGTTCGAGCGTTTATGCGCTGATGTGAACACAGATAAAAAATCAGAAATTAACAAAGAAGATTATTGGTTATTTGAGTTAGGTTTTCGTTCTGCGATTGAAGAGTTGTTGAATATTGCAGATACTGGCAATCAAACCCGTGAGTTTGTATCACCGCGATTTCAAATGCTCGCAGACCGCATATTACAATCTAGAATGCATTAAATAAAAAAGCCGACGTTTAGTCGGCTTTTTTGTGCGCGGTATTATTGATTATAAGTTTATTGTTTCTTGGTTTCGTTCGCTTCAACTTGCGCTATATGTTTGTTCACGTCTAAGCTCAGTTTGGTCAGCGTAGTATTGGCTTTTTTATCACTGGTTTTCTGCGTAACCGCTTTTTCAATACGCACCCGTTGCGTATCTATGCCAGCAGCCACTAATACCTCACGTATCGCTTCACCACGCGATTGCGCCAGTTTGGTTAAATCGCTTTCTTTGACTTCGATGCTTTGCGTAAGTTTTTCTTGTGCCGCTTCATAATGCCCTGCCTCTGGCGTTTCAAATTTTTCTTTCAGGCGTTTGAGTAAGCCTTTATTGGTTAAATCATCATGCAGGCTATCAATGGCTTTTTGTACTTTAGGGTTGGTTAAATCAATCGGCCCCGCTTTTTGTCCAGGTTCTAATTTCAGGCCCATTTCCTCTGCTACCTTTGTGCGCAATGTTTGGACTTGAATGGCGCGTGTGTCTAAGGCGACATCATAGCTAGGCGTCACTGTGAGTGCTAAGCCCAAACGTTTAGCTAGCGCTTGGCTCACTGCTTTGAGTTTTTCTTGCTCCGGCGGCGCTAGGTTCGCTTCACCCGCATCAAATACAATCGCGTCGAGATTATCACCACTGCCACCAAACAGTTTACCTAATGCTCTAAATGGTGAGGTCACAATCTTGGTGAGGACGTTTTTAATCGCCTTCCATACAATGCTGCCATAGCTAAATTGTGGGTCATCTAAACTGCCAGAAATGGGTAAATCTAAATCAATCACGCCGTCGCTGTCTTCCAAAATGGCGATGGCTAAATCCAGTGGTAAATCGGCGGCATCTTGGCTTTCTACACGCTCGCCAAGCTGAAGTTTATTGATGACAAATTTGTTCTCGCCTGCCAATTGGCGTTGCTTGATTTTGTATTCCAAATTCACCGATAACTTGCCTGCATCAATCCTTCTGCCTGCAAACTTGCCAGAGTAAGGTGTGAGTCTGTTCATTTCTAAGTTAGTGAACGACAGTTTCACATCGGTAAACTGCGTAGCCTGAAATGGTTGTAGTGAGCCACGGATTTTTGCCGCGCCGTATTCATCCACTTTGCCGTCTAGTTCTAATTGTGCAGTTGCTTCAGGGTTGGTCGAAATACTATTAATGACACCTGTGAGCGAGTGAATTTTTGTACCAAACTGCGGTGTGAGCGACAGGTCTGCAAACTCTAGTTCCGCATCTTGTATGCGTGTAGTTTCAATGTTGACTGGAAAAGCATCTTCACTGTTAGCTGATGATGCTGGTGTTGAGCGCTCAGGCAGATTGGATTGTGCACGCTGTTTGTTTGTGGCGCCAGTTTGCGCTGCGATTGCGGCCGTCTGTACTAATCCGCTGCGCATTAGGTCATTGCTTGGCAGAGTATTGCTTGGTTTTGTCTGTATTGAGGTTGCTGGAGGATTTTCCACAGGTGGCGGTGTGTTGTCGGAACTCCGCAAAATACGGCTGATGTTAGTCGTTCTATCTGCATAAATAATGAATTTGCCCGTAGGTTGTTGCACTTTTAGTGCGCCCATATGTAAGCGGTTGGGCGATAACGACAAGGTTAAATCATCACTGGCCAGTTGTTGCCAGGTTAAAAATGGCGCCTTAGTGGCCTCTTCATTCAGCGCTAACTGTTGCACGCTAAAGCCACCCACAAAATTGAGATTGAATGTTTTTTGCTGCTGCATGGACACTTTGCCTTGGATATTCGCTGTGCCAGAAGCTAACTCCAACTTGGCTTGTTGGTTCAGATAAGGGGCAAACGGCTTAAACGCGGCATCTTTTAATTGAAGGTTGAGCGTGCTTTTAAACGGCGCTGGTGTGAGTGTGCCGTGCGTTTCAAATCGCCCACCTTGCTTAATGCTAAAGCTTGCTTTAACGGGAACAGGCTTTGTCATTTGCAAAGAGAGATTGCGTAACTCTAAGCCTAATTTTTCAATGTCGAGTAACACTGGCTGATTAGGCGTTTGGTCTTCAATATGTAGCTGGCTGTTGTTCAAGGCTAATTTGCCCAGATTCAATGCCCAATCAGATTTGTCTGCTTTATCGGCGGTGTTGCTTGAAATTGTTTTGGTGGGTGTAGGAGCTTTGCTCTCTAATATTGTTTGCCAATTGAGTGCGCCAGTGTTTGAGTGAATCACTTCGGTTTTTAATCCAGTGGCAACGATAGATTGAATGTTGACTTGTTGCTTACCGATCCCTATTTCACCTTCACTCAGTTGTATCTGGTTCAGTGTAGCTAGCGGCTTTTTAGTGGCGGCAGATTTCAATACAATTGCATTCAACTGCGTTTGCAATTGCTGAATCGACCACTGTCCCTCTGGATTACCGACACTAAATCCAATGTCGATGTCTTGAACATCTAAGCTGAGTGGCTGAGTGAAACTTTGATCTTCTACATTCAGCTTCCAATCTTGTAATTGCACATTCGCCACATTCACGCTAAATGGTGTTGTTTCTGCAGAGGCGGCGTCATCAGGTGAGGTCTCTTCTGTGTTCTCAACTTCTGCTGTGGCAAAAGCGGTCTGCCAATCCACCACTCCATCACGACCACGAATTGCAGAGATGGACCCTTGTTGCAATTGCACTTGCCCAATGGTGGCTTCATGTTTGCTTAAATCCAGCCCAATGTCTTGTACTGCGACATTGGGCAAAGCAAACAAGGTCTTTTCGCCCTGTTGCACGCGTAAATCACTGCCCGTTATCGCCAACTGCGCAAACTGAAGTTGTGCTTGCTTGTTTTGCTCAAACGTCAGTTGCGGTAGTGTTGCAGTTAATTGTGCAATTCCTATAGTGGTCGCTTGCAAGTTAGTAGCAGCCAACGCTTTAACATCAAGCACCATATTGCTGAGTACAACTTTGGGCTGATCATTAGGCATTGTGAAGTCGTAAGCAAAGTGTGCCAGCAATTGCCCATGTTGCAGTTTAAATGGTAACGCGGAGTCTTTCAGTACACGCATGAGGCTAGCTAACGCCACGCCTTCTAATGCAATGTCGCCTTTAGAAGCGACAGGGTTAACACCCATGTCACCCTTCCATTTGAACGTACCGCCATGGTCTGCAAATTTAGCCGCAATCAAATAGTCGCCGCGGTCTTCGGGCAGTGTAGAAAACCCGTCTAATTCAAAATTAAGGGGGGTGAGGTCAGCTTGAAATGCCTTGTTACGATTTGCGTCTTTGTAAAGAATCTGCCCCTGATGAATCACCAAATGCTCAATTTGTACACGTGGCATGGATTCGCTCGGCGGGCTTTTATCTTCATTTAGTTTGGCGATTAGCTCATCCCAATTCAGTTTGCCATTGGCATCAATGGCAATCACGCCTTTGGGTGCTTGAAGATTGATTTCTTTCAGTTTCCACGCCCAGTTGAAAATGCCGCTTAATTCCAAATCCACTTTGAGATGATCGAACCCGGCTAGTAATAAGCCTGGTTGGTTATTTAAGCGTAGCTTGTCTATTTCGACTTTGAAAATAAAGGGGTTGAAGCGTACTTGCTCCACGGACGCCTGACTAGCCAATTGCTTGTTTGCAATCCATGGCACGAGTTGTTTTGCGAGAGGATTAATTGCGATGAAGCTAAACAACACATAAAACACATACACCCCAAGCACTATTTTAGTGGGCTTTTTGAGCAGCCATTGTTTGAGTGTCTGTAGCATAGGTCAATGTGGAGATTAAGCGTTACGCAAGCTTATCAAAATTTTTCTAACAGGTGTGGGGATTGCCGCACCAATTGCATCTTCGATTGGCAGCCAAATGGTATTGGGGATGCTTGTCTGCGGCAATTTGCTCACCACTTCTAGTGGTTGCGGCAGTATCTCTAATTTAAAATGGGTAAACGCATGTTGCAATAACGGCAGTGGCTCTTGCGCTTCAACCGTCAAGCCAAAGCGCGTTTGTGCCACTTCAGTCGCAATGGATTGCATATCGATTTCTGGCAAACTCCACAGCCCACCCCAAATACCTTTGGAAGGTCTTTTCTCCAACAGTATTTCTTGCCCATGCTGCAAAATCAACATGGTGGTGTACTTTTGCGGGCTGATTTTTTTGGGTTTGGGCGTGGGTAGTTGGTGCACACGTTGTTGTGCATAAGCGAGGCAAGTGGTGTTGAGTGGACAAGCCGTGCATGCTGGTTTGCTACGTGTGCATAAGGTGGCGCCTAAATCCATGAGGCCTTGCGTATACGCCACCATGCCAGCTTTAGGTAATAGAGACTCTGCCAGCACCCACATGGCTTTTTCTATTTTGGGTGAGCTCGGCCAGCCTTCAATCGCAAAATGACGGGCTAGCACGCGTTTAACGTTGCCATCTAAAATGGTTTGTACTTGATTAAAGGCAAACGCAGCAATGGCAGCCGCAGTGGAACGGCCGATGCCTGAAAGGGTTTGCATAGCGATAAAGTCCTGCGGAAATTCACCGTTGAACTCATCCACAATGGTTTGTGCAGCATGGTGCAAATTGCGCGCTCTTGAGTAATAGCCCAAGCCGCTCCAATGTTGCATCACTTCTTCTTGTTCTGCTGCGGCTAAACTTTCAATAGTCGGAAAGCGCGCCATAAAACGCTGGTAATAGCCAATCACCGCGCTTACTTGCGTTTGTTGCAGCATGATCTCCGATACCCAAATAGCGTAGGCATTGTGCGTGTTTTGCCAAGGCAAATCATGGCGACCATGCTGCTGTTGCCAAGCAATAATACGTTGCGCAAAATCAGACATGTTGTTGTAGCCAATGGATGACTTGCGCCGCATTCTGGTCTGGCGGAAACACAGGATAAAACGTGTGTGTAATCTTGCCATCTAGGGCAATCAGCGTGACACGTTTGGTCAAACGCATCTGCGCCACTTCAAACGTAGGCAGTTTGAGTGCATTGGTCAATGCTAATTGTGCATCGCTAAGCAAAGCAAAAGGCAAGTGCAGACGTTGAGCCGCCTCTGTTTGGTACGCTGTGGTTTGCGTGCTTAAACCAAACACTTGTGCGCCTAATTGTTGGATTTCTTGGTGATGATCACGAAACGCACAAGATTGCGGGGTGCACCCTCGCGCGCCTGGAATATTATCCCAACCAGTAGGTAATGCTTGGTTGGGCTGGCCTGTCATCGGATAACAATAGATGACTAACCAGCCTTTGATATGGCTAAGGTTGATGAGCGACCCTTGCGTTGAGGTGAGCGCAATATCGGGTATGGCCATGCCAATCAGGTGTTGGCAAGCACCATCGTCTTCGGGCACAGGTAAGTTATCAGGCAACGTATTGAGTGATTGCATCAAACGGCCAACGGATTAAAACTTAAATATTTTTTTAAGTGCTTCTTCTTTCGCCTGATCTTTTAGCGATTTAGGTTCTTCCTTGGGTGCCGCATCAGCAGGTGCACTGCCATCTGTCGTTGTGCCAGCTTTGTCTGCATCTGTAGTGCCAGATTTAGATTTACTGCCGCCTAAAATGTTTTTCAACGCTTCGCCTTTGTTTTCATTGCCCAGTAGCTCCTTCACAGCCGCCCCTTTTTCACCACCCACTCTATCCAGCAAGCTTGATTTGGCAATCGCCGCACCAATCGCAGCAAAATCCATCCCAAATTTTGGGCTGGCAAAGGTGCCAGTGATTTTGACTGGAATCGCTAAGCCGCTGAGTTGGTCAAGATCTGCGCCGCCTTGGCCTTTTAATGATTTCACAACGGTAGGCTTAGCCAAATAATTAATTTTCTCGTTGCCAATATCAATGTCACCTTTGCTATCGCCTTTGGCTAAACGCAAAATTGGCGCTTTCATGGCAAGGTCTTCGTTATGCGCCACACCGTTTTTAATATTAAATGTCGCGGTGAGCTCACTAAAGTCGGTTTTCTTGTTTTTGTCGGCTTCTATCGCATCTTTAGATTTCAAGATATTGGCTTTGTTTTTTAAATCGCGAATGGTGCCAGCAATATCAATCCCTTTCACTGCACCATCGGCAAGATTAAGCGATGCGTTGCCAGCCAACGCCTTTTTTAATGCACTCACCGTACTTCCTTGTGTGGTGATATCGACATCGACCGAGCCAGTGCCCGCCAGCATATCGTTATTAATGGCATCAACTAGCAAGGGGCCTATCGAGATATTTTTCATGGCTTGCTTAAATGTAATCACAGGCGTTGCACGCGCATCCACTTTCAACGCGCCATTCATACTGCCTTGGTATAAGTTTGCGGCAAATGGTGACACATTCACCACGCCATTTTGTGCGTTTAAACCAATGTTCACATTTTGTGTTTTCACGTTAGCGATTTTCAGCCAGCCAATTTTGGCTTCACCCGTGGCGTTAAACTTTTTTAGCGCACTCAAATCAATCGGCGTCTCTGCGCTACTGCTCGTTTGTGCTGTTTTTGTGCTGTTGGCGCTAGGCTCACTTTTGGTGATGTAACGGTCTGCATCCAACTTATCAATATTCACATTAAAGTTAAACTGTGGCTGGCTAAACTGGCTTACTCCCAAGCTCGCGTTGATTTTGCTGTCATCCACCTTAGCGTTAAATGGGTTTAAGCTCAGTTTTTCACCATTGGCATTGAGCTTAATATTGATATTGCTGGCTTTGGTTTTACCGTATTTCAATTGCCCCACGCGAATACTGCCATCCGCGTTCAGCGCTTTAAGTGCAGATAAATCTAAAGGCTTGCTTGGCGCGTTGCTACTGGGTTTGGTTTCTTTAGCGTTAGCAGGCGCACTGGCAACGTATCTGTCCAAATCCACTTGGTCCACATCAATATCAAAGGTGTACAACGGTTTGTTAAATTGGCTAATCGCAAAGTTACCTTTAATGCGGCTGTCATCTACTTTTACATCTAGGCCAGTCAGGGCAAGTTTTTGGCCATCGCCTTTAATCGCAACGTTTAAACCAGTCACGCGATAAGGGTCATAAATAATACTGCCGATATTTAATTTGCCATCCACCAACAGTGTTTTCAGTGCAGACAAATCAGCAGGTTGATTGCTGCCGCTTGATTTTTTGGCAGCTGGTGCAGGTGCAGAAGTGGATTTGCCTAGCAATTGATTGAGGTTGATTTTATCGGCACTTAAATTAAATTGAATGTTGGGCGTTTTAAAGCTGGTCACATCCACATTGCCGTTCAGCTTGGTCTCAGCCACGTTTAAATTAAACGTACTATCTGCTTTTTCTTGTTTGATATCCGCATGCGCACCTAAATCAAACGTGCCTTGTATGGCGCCGTTCGGCAAGCTTGGGTCTTGTATTTTCAATTTGCCAGCTAACTTTGGAATATCAAATACCAACGCTTCAATATTGCCTTTAAATGGAGATGAAAACTGACTGGTCACAATGCGTTTGCCTTGTGTCATGTTCAAGTCACCACTAATGCCACTGCTTTCTAGCGCTTTGGGTGAGCCTTTCATGTCCGCCAACACCATGTTCAATGCTAAGTCCCCATCGGCTTTTTTCTGCGTCATATTGATGGTGATTTTTTGCGTGTTAACTTCGTCTTTTAAAATTTTCAGTGCAGGTGCATTCAGTGCAACCGTTTGTTTTGCACCATCAAAATCACCAGTTGCGGCTAATTTCAAACTATTCACTAAAAATTCTAATTTTTCAGTGTTGGCATCCACATCACCACTGGCTTTTACTTCTACATTTTTGCCGTTGAACATATCGCCAGTCATCAGGGTATCTAAGCCTGTCACTTTAAAATGGCTGGTTTCTGGGTCTACCAAGAAAATGCCTTTGATTTTTACGTCGGCAACAATGGCTGGTTGGTTAGCGTTCACTTTAAAATCTGTGGCAATGTCCATCGGCTCGGCCAGCGCAATGCGGCCAGAGGTCAGGTTGAATTGGCTAATGGCATATTGCGCGTCTGATCCTTCGTCGGTGTAGCGCACTTCAGAGTTGGTGATCTTCACGCCCTGCACATCAAACTTAATTTGCTCAGATTCAGTTTCATCCTTGCTCAGCAGATCGTCAAAGTTGGTGGTGCCATCTTTGTATTTCACAATGTTCGCTTTAACGCCATCTACATAAATGGTATCCACCACGAGCTCTTTTTTAAGCAAGGGCAATACAGCCAGCGCCACTTTTGCGCTGTTAATTGATGCAAATTCAGCGCTGCCTTTGTGCTCAGAAATTGCCACTTTACCTAAATCGGCGCCAATTTTTGGCCAGAACGAGAGCGTAATATCGCCATCAATGGTCAGCGTGCGGTCTTTCTTTTCTTTCACCAAATCAATCACATGTTGCTTGTAATCGTTTGGGTTAAAGGTTGCTGCAATCACCACCACTAGTAACAGCAATAAAACAACCAAGCCACCAACCGCATAAAGACTATATTTGAGATATTTATTCATTGCATCTCCCTAAAATGGATGCCCAACATTACTGCACTGACCAGTTCACTAAGCCTGTGTAGGCAGTCACCAACACAATTACACCAAAAGCGATGCGATACCACGCAAAAATTGTAAAGTCGTGATGGCTTACATAGCGAATTAACGCCCGTACCGCAATCATCGCGCTGATAAACGCAAAAATGAACCCCACAATCCAAGCACCTAAATCATTCATGCTGATAAGTGCGCTGTCTTTGTACATCGAGTAAATAGATGCGATGCCTAAAGTTGGGACTGCAAGAAAGAAGGAAAATTCGGCCGCTGCTTTTCGCGATAAGCCAAAAAATAAGCCGCCAATAATGGTAGAACCAGAACGTGACATGCCAGGAATCAACGCAACCGCCTGCGCAAAGCCTAACTTTAACGCATCAATGGGTTTGATATCGTCTACCGTTTCAATGGTAATGGTGTGTTGACGTTTTTCTGCCCATAAAATAATCAGCGCGCCCACAATAAACGCAATGGCCACTGGCACAGGCTTAAATAGAGTCGCTTTAATTTGGCTACCAAACGTTAAGCCTAAAATTGCCAGCGGTAAAAATGCAATCGATAAATTGATGATTAAACGGTTGGCAATCGGGTCACGACCAATGCCCGCAAACGTGCTCACAAAGCGCACACGATACTCCCATACCACCGCTAAAATCGCACCTAGCTGAATCGCAATATCAAACACGCCACGTTTTTCGTGATCCATAAAATTGAGCAAGTCGCCCGCCAAAATCAGGTGGCCAGTGCTAGAGATTGGCAAAAATTCAGTTGCGCCTTCCACAACGCCCATGATGGCCGCTTTTAGCAATAAAAGTATGTCCATGTTGCCCTTACTTTAAAGATGAATACAGGTTGTAATGATGAATAAAGGAATAAATAAAGGGGCAACGCGCCCCTTTGTTAAAACCACTCTACTTTAACATGCCGAGTACGGTCGATAATACATTGCCTGATTCCGCAGGCACTTCGCCATTCGGGGTGAGCTTATCTACAATAGCAGGCAAGTGTTCTGCAATTTGCGCACTCAAGCTATTGGCATCTATGCCAAATTTAGCGGCCATTTCTGCCAATGTGCCGTTGCCTAATACACCAGCAATTTGTTCAGCGGTAATCGGTAGGTTCTCGCCTTTGCCCACCCAAGATGCCGCTTGTTCTGCCAAGCCGCCTTCTTTAAATTTTTCTAACACACCATTTAAGCCACCGTGCTGGTTTAGCATATCCATCGCTACTTGTGCCATGGCACCTTTTTCACCCAATACCTTATCCAGCATCCCACCGGCCAAACTGTCAAACAATCCCATCTATTGCGTCCTCTATTGTTGTTGATTCATTTTTAGTTTTAAAAGCGCTCATCTTCACGCAAATAACGCCACTCACCCACAGGTAATTTACCCAAGTTTACGCTACCAATGCGTATGCGTTTTAAACCCACCACATGCAGGCCTACCATCTCGCACATACGTCTAATTTGCCTTTTTTTGCCTTCTCTTAGCACAAAGCGCAATTGGTCTTCATTTTGCCAAGAGACTTTTGCTGGCTTGAGTTTAACGCCATCTAAACTTAATCCAAAGTTAAGCTTTGTTAAGCCGTCTGCGCTTAATTCGCCTTCTACCCGCACCAAGTATTCTTTTTCGACGGTGGAGTCTTCACCAATCAAATGGCGCGCAACTCTGCCATCCTGTGTGAGCACTAACAAACCTGTAGAATCAATGTCCAGGCGGCCTGCAGGCGCTAAGCCTTTTAAAAACCCACGTTGGAACATCTTTTGGGTAGTGTCTTCTTCCCATTGATTTTCTGGGTGTACCAACACAATGGCGGGCTCGTAACCGTCTTCGGCTTGTCCACTCACATAGCCCACAGGTTTGTGCAAGAGTATCGTCACATGTTCAGCTTGATGTTCATGCGCATAACCGCTAATCACAATCTCCACATCGGGTGCCACACGCGTGCCCAGTGTTTCAATAATCTCACCGTTTACTTTTACCCAGCCGTTCACAATCCACTCGTCTGCCTCACGGCGTGAGCATAAACCGCGCTCCGCCATTAATTTAGATAATCTTGGAGAATCGTCGTTTGCCGTCGTTGATTTGTAAGCTGCTTTTGCCGCTGCGCCAAAAGTAGGTGCATTTGCATCAAACCCATCACGCACTTTGCCACCACGGCGTGGCGCTTGGCGGTATTGCGGTTCATCACGGTTGGGGCGGGGTGTTGTGCGCGTATCTATATTTGGGGTTCTGTGTGGGTTTAATGTTCTGTCAGCGCTTGGGGCTCTGGCAGGTCTTGCTTCTGCTTCCTCTGGGCTTCGTGCTGGGCGTGCATTGCTCTCTTCACGCAAGGTGCCGTCATGCCTATGGTTGCGCTGGCGCGCACCGTCTGGTTTGGCTGAGCCAACTTGTTTAGAAGCGCTCGGGGCTCTATTGCTCGTGTATTGCGCTGGGTTTCTATCACGCGCTGGTTTATTAGCAGTTGTTTTTGCAGCGCTGTTACGTGGTGCTTCTTCGGTCATTTCAGACCTAATCACTGGCTTAGGTGGCGCTTTTGTGCGGTCACGTTTTGCTGGGTCAGCACGGCGCACAGGGGCTTTGCCAGCAGATGGCGTATTAATAGGTTTTTTGCTGAGTTTAATCGTTGTCAAAATTTGGCTAACACGTGTTGAGTAATATAGGTATTTTAACAAAATTAAACGGTAAGCCCTTAATTAATCGTCGCTCATTTCTAGCGCACCGATCTAGTTAGGTTTTTTATACAACATGCGCTTAAAACTAGAACGTTGACGTTAATCAAGCTTAATCTGAGTGATTGTGCTTAAATGGATCAAGCAAAGCATCCATAGCGTTTGGATGCCAGCCTACGCATAAACACATTGCTGTTAACAAACGAAAAGAGTGTTATTTGTTATACATTTTTACAGACTTAGCCAATTGGATTGTCTACGAACTGTTAGGCCTTGCTCAAACCACCAAGGTGGGTGATGCGTTGCACTTTTTTATTGAGGACACCACTAAAATATTTGCACTTTTAGCTGTGATGATTTACCTGATTGCCTTAATCCGGTCGTCGCTAAACATTGAAACAATACGCGCTTTCTTGGCAGGTAAAAACAAAGTCCTTGGCTATTTATTAGGGGCGTTTTTTGGGGCAATCACGCCTTTTTGTTCATGTTCGAGCATTCCCGTGTTTTTGGGGTTTACCTCGGCGGGTATTCCAGTGGGCGTAAGCATGGCGTTTTTATTAACATCGCCCTTAATCAACGAGGTAGCAGTATTGCTGCTGGTCAGCTTGTTGGGTTGGCAATTTACCCTAATATATATTGCTGTTGGGTTGATTATAGGCATTGCTGGTGGCGCGTTTTTGGACTTGATCCATGCCGAAAAAATGCTACAACCCTTTGCCATGAAGGCTTATGAAAACAAACCAAATGCCACAGTTAGGTTGTCATCCGCCACAGCATTAACCATGCGTGAGCGTCATGCGTTTGCAGTAGCTGAGTTGAAAGATATTTTTCAACGAGTTTGGATATGGGTATTTGTGGGGGTGGGCTTGGGTGCCTTACTACATGGTTTTGTGCCAGACGATTGGTTTGCAAGCAATCTAGGGCATGGTGAATGGTGGTCTGTGCCGCTTGCGGTATTGGTGGGTATTCCGCTTTACTCTAACGCAACGGGTGTTATCCCCATTATGGAAAGTTTACTTTTAAAGGGCTTGCCGATAGGCACAACTTTGGCGTTTTGCATGAGCACGGTGGCCGCTAGTTTCCCAGAATTTATATTGCTTAAACAAGTAATGCAATGGAAGCTCTTGGTGATTTTATTTGTGACACTACTGGTTTCTTTCACATTGGTGGGTTGGATTTTAAATATGACGTTTATGTAAGCAAAGGGCAAAACATGAAACAATTTAAGGTGTTAGGGACGGGGTGTGCAAAGTGCGTTAAAACGGCAGAGATGCTTGAACGTATCTCTCAAGAACTTGGCGTGCCTGTAACAGTTGCAAAAGAAACCAACGTAGAAGTCATCATGGGTTATGGTGTCATGAGCACGCCAGCCGTGGTGTTGGATGAGGTATTGGTACATTCAGGCTCTATTCCTAATCGGGACCAAATTGAAACTTGGTTAAAGTAGCCGGCGTTTGATAGGTGTGTGCTCAGTTTAAAACTAGAAAAGCCAGCAAACGCTGGCTTTAAATATTGCAGTCAAAAGTGCGTTAAGTTCTCCAAGAATGCTTTGCCCAACATGCACAAGACCCCTTTGACCGTTCGTTAATAGTGCAAACGGCAGTGGAAGATCCGCGGATAGATAGTGGTGGAGTTCTATTGGCTATCGTAAAGATTTTAGACGTTACTTGTAATCACTTTAAATTTTTTTAAATTCGAATATTTAATATTAATACTATAAAAATATTATCAATGAACTCTTCAAATGAAAAATGTAGTGTATATTTTAATTATGAAGAATAAATCTACAAAATTTATCGAGCTTGCAAATAAAAGGGTAAATAAAACCTTAAAAGATATTCAGCTTATCGGCAACTTGGCTAATAAGCAAAATTATGAATATACGGAATTGCAAGCCAAGCAAATCATCAAAGCACTTCAGCAAGAGCTTGATGATGTTAAGCAGGCGTTTACAACTGCCAATGTATCCAACAAAAAAACTTTTGTATTAGATGAAACAGAGTAATAAAAAATGCAACAAAATGAACTGAAGGCGGGCGCGCTATTTGCTGGTATTGGTGGTTTCTGTTTAGGTTTTGCACAGGCTGGCATTAAAACCGTCTGGGCGATTGAGAATAACCCAGCTTCCATTCAAACATATGAAGAAAACATAAGTGGCGTTCGTATTGTAATGGACGGTGATGCGCCTGCAAGTATTAAAGATGTCAAGGTTGCAACACACCAGCTTGAACCAGTGGATGTACTGCACGCGGGTTTTCCATGTCAAAGTTTTTCTATGGCGGGTGAGCGCAAAGGCTTTGATGATGAACGTGGACAGCTATTTTATGAAATTATTAGAATAGTTAGAGAGTTTGGTGATAATAAACCATCTGTTATTGTGTTGGAAAATTCACCACATTTGCGTAACGGCGAAGGTGGAGCTTGGTTTTTAGAGGTTAGCAAAGAACTTAAAGGCTTAGGTTATTGGTTTAGAGACTCTAGTTCTTCTGAGCTAGACTGTTATGATTTAACACCATTACCGCAAAAGCGTAATCGATTATTTATGGTTGCATTTTCAATCGATCACTTTAAAAATGGGCGTTTAACCTTCCCCAACAATAAATTTTTGGAAGAAAAAAACTTGGCAGATTATATTGATTTTGCTGGAGAGCAAGATGATGAATATTACCTGCATGAGGAAAATCGCTATCACAAAATGATTAGCGAAGAAGTTGATGACAAAAACTGTATTTATCAATTAAGAAAATACTTGGTTCGCGTTAAAGAGCCTAATCAATGTCCTACACTTACAGCAAATATGGGATTAGGTGGTCATAATGTGCCATTTATACACGATAAAAATGGGTTAAGAAAATTAACCGAGTATGAGTGTTTAAAATTACAAGGCTTTCCAAGTGAATTTAGATTCCCAGATGGTTTAAGTAAAAATAAGCGTTATACACAAGTTGGTAATTCAGTTTCAGTTCCTGTGGCAGCATTGTTGGCAAAATCAATAAGAGAAAAAATAGACAAGGAGCGTAATAAGTGAGCAATGTTATCGGATGGCATCACCCTATTGATGAATCAGATCAATGGGATGGATTTAACGAACCTGGAATTGAGCATTTCAGAGGAAGTCCAGTAAAGCACTTGGCTAGAGAGGTAATACAAAACGCCTTGGATGCCTCTGATGATGTAAATAAAGCTGTATCAGTAAGAATCAAGCTAAATAAAGTTCCAACAGATCAAATCCCTAATATTGATGAATTTCGAGACATTGTTCAATATTGTTCACTGGGGGCAAAAAAAGAGGGCGTTAAAGCTGAAGCATTTTTTAAAGCAGCCGAAGAGGAGCTTAAGAAAAAAGAAATTTCAGTATTAGAAATCTCAGATTTCAACACATTAGGGATGCGTGGCCCATCGGAAAATGGCACACCATTTTATGCTTTTATGAAAGCAAAAGGGCAATCAGTTAAAGATTCTAAAACTGCTGGTGGATCTTACGGAATTGGCAAGTTTGCACCATATGCGGTTTCAAAGTTACGCACTGTTTTTGTTTCAAGTATTTCAAAAAACAACGATGGGGAATTGACACAGTTAACACAAGGCCGTTCGATTTTAATGTCGCATGACGTTGGCACAGAAAGAAAGCAAGGTTTAGGTTTTTGGGGCATTAAGAGCAAATGCCAACCTATCGTTGGAGCTAATACAAATCTACCAAGCTGGATAGCTAGAGGTAAGGAGCAAAAAACTGGTACTAAACTCAGCGTTTTATGCTTTGATGAACCTAAAAACTGGCAAAAATTATTAACAATGTCAGTAATGGAGAATTTCTTTGGCGCTATTAATGATGGAAAATTGGTGGTCAATATAGATGACCAATACAGACTTGACGCGACAACTATAGATGAATATTTTAATGAAAAAAACATTACAAATGAGTTTAATGCTGGAGAGTTAGAAAAAGAAGATATAGAGCGCTTTAATAATAGGTACAACTATTTAAACGCCCTAAAATCCAATCTGATTGAATCAAGCCAAACCAGTACGCTTGGCTCTTGTGATTTAAAAATATTACTCCAAGAGAATCTGCCCAAGAAGGTGTGTATTTTAAGAAATGGCATGTTTATTTCTGAAAATATTGCTGGCTTGAAAAGCTTCTCGGACTTTAAAGAATTTTCTGCTGTATTTATATGTGGCTCGGAAGCTGGTAATGCCTTACTACGTGCGATGGAGCCGCCAAGGCATGATGATTTTGAGCCGGAGCTGTTGCTAGATAAAGCAGAGAAAATAAAAGGCAAAAAAGCAATCAAAGAAATTGCTGCAATGGTTCGTAAAGCGTTAGAGCGACATGCAAAAGATCCCGTCTCTGAAATTACTTCTATTGATGAGCTAAAAGATTTTTTTGGTGATGAAAATGAATCTGGTGGTGGAAAAAATAATGAGGAGGCTGACCCGTTAGGCAATATTATTATTCGCGCTAAACAAATTAAGGCTAAATCACCTGCAACTTCAAAGCCTGGAATAGATGCAGGTTTGGGTTTGGATGATGGAGATGCAGGCGGTGATGATGCCGATGAACACCATGGCACAAAAGTTACGCAAACTGATAATCCAAAACAAAAAGGCGCAGGTGACAGCCCTACAAAATCTTTAGTTGCGCTACAAAATATACGGGCCATTATGCAGAGTGGCAAATCACGAAAAGTCTTTTTTACACCAACTAAAACAGGCTTGATTCAACTAAAAATGTTGCAAGTGGGTGCAGATGCTGAATATGAAGTTGCCATACACAGCACAAATATTGGCTTACTCAAAGGTGCTGGTGTGGCATTAGAGGTAACAAAAGGGCAGCGTGTTGAAATGGATATTGGCATGAAGCAAGAATATTTAGGTGCGCTAAAGGTGGTGGCTTATGAAGTTTGATGAATATAAAACATTTCCTTATCCTGTATTGCGCCCAAACAGTGACGACTATTTGGATTGTGATTTCCAGACAACCGTAAGTTTCATCACTGAAAAACAAAGCATTTTGGTAGATGTGAGTTTTGCCATTTCATCGCCTGAAATTTTAGAGCAAGTTGAATTAGGTAATGCAGAGTTTGTAGCGATGGTTTCCTGTAGAGATACTTATTTTCAGTACATGATTCGTAGCAATGAGCGTAAAACCAGAGCCAGTTTTGCAATGGGCGATTTAAAAGGGGCTGTTGTCGTAAATCCTTATGTGATTGCGAGAAAGAAAATTGAAAAATTTAGCTCGCCAGACATCAACTCTGAATTTGGTTCGCAGGCATTTACATTTAATGAGGGCGATGTGTTGGCTCAAGATGAAGCCTATTTAGTATATTTTGACCAAGAGTCATTTAAGCCAATTACCTCTGTACTTGATTTGGTGCAAAAGGAAGACCAGCCAAACGATTCTTGGCGGGTTGATTTTGATGGAGAACATATTCAGATTATTTTAAGTACAGAAACTAAGCGCATAGTTGATGCTGCACGAAGTAGTAGCACGAAAAATAAAGTGATATTAGTGAATTCTATCTATTTTGGTGCGGTGGCTGAGGCGATACAAAAACTTAAAGACCCTGAAAACCCATATTCTGAAAGAAAATGGGCGAAAGTTTTTATGAAGCATGCACAAAACAAAAATTGCAATTTTGAAACTGATGATGCGTATGTGATTGCACAACAAATGATGATGCAACCATTAAAAAGATTAAATACAGAAGTGCTTATGTCGAGAGAAGACTAACTATGAAAGCCCGATTTTTTAAAGAAAAGTATTTAAAAGAACTTGAGTTAAACATTGAAAATAACCTTGAAAAGTATCGTTCTGGAAACTTCGATTTTGAGGCAAATATTCCTGATCACTATTTTGAAGTTGCATTTGAGATAGATGATGAAAAATTAAAAACACTATTACCGTCAAACAAAAATGAGGCTGAGGTTAAAAACTGCATGATCATTTTTGAGGCGATGAAAAATCTAACACATTTTCACGCACGTGATGCCCGGCTGTGGGTGTATTTAACACATACGATTTTATTAGCATATGCACGTTCGAGGTGGGTTATACCAGCTGATAACGAGGTTGCAGTTAAGTACATTAAAGACCATTTTTTCTGTATTGCAAATCGTGGTGTAGAAAGAAATAATGCAGCTTCAAGGTTGTGGTGGATGGCGGCGCTTTGTAAACGTGCGCAAGGTTTAAGTATGGAAGATGCTTTGACCACTCTAGTGTATAAGTCGGACGTAAGAGCTAGTATTATTGAGCGGCCTACAACATCTCAATGTTTAAATGTTTTTTCTGCAATTTTAAGAAAACTGCATGAATCTTATCAAACGGACAAAAAACTTTTCGAGCGAGAACTCATTAGAGAGGCTATGAAAAAGCTTAATCTAGCAGGTGGCGTAAAGTTATTGGGGGTATTGCCAGAACAGCAAATTAATTCGCTTGTAGCGGATAGTTTGAAAATTTAGCAAAAAAGCCAGCAAACGCTGGCTTTTAAATTTTGCACTCAATAGTACGTTAAGTTCTCCACGGGTGTTTTGGCATATCGCATTCACCACAACGTGTTGCGCCAGCTACGGCCACAATATGGTCATTTTCTACCGTATCACCACTCACACCCACAGCACCAATCAAGTTGCCTACTTTATCCACAATCGGCACGCCACCGGGGAATGTAATGAGGCCGTCGTTAGAATGCTCAATGCCGTAAAGCGGTGAGCCTGGCACAGAGAGTTTGCCAATTTCACCAGAGGGCATAGCAAAGTAGCACGCTGTTTTTGCTTTTTTAATGGCAATGTCGCTACTGCCCACCCAAGCATCATCCATGCGTGCAAAGGCTTTGATGTTGCCGCCAGAATCAAGTACGGCGATACACATTTTTACGCCTAGTTCGACTGATTTTTTTACTGCGCTATCGACAATTTGTTGTGCTTCTTCGAAGGATACATGCATTCATTTCTCCAATATTATTATGTTAAAACGAGGTGAAGCCCCGCTATAAGTACGAGTTAAATAAACCCGATTAGTTGCTAATTCTTAAAAGAGCTTAACAGGTTTGGGTGCTTAAGGGGTTTGTTCTTTATCAAGCCAACCGTACTTTGGGGCGTGAGAAAAACAAAAAGCCAGCATGGCTGGCTTTTTAGTTTCTAACAGATTCCTACTGGCGCGGGAATGGTAACGCAATATAAAAAGTTAAACCTTTTGGTACACTTCGCTACCTTTTTTTACAAACTCAATGGCTTTTTCTTGCATGCCTTTTTGTAAGGCCTCTTGCTCGCCAATGCCTTGCTCTGCTGCATAGTCACGTACATCTTGTGAAATTTTCATGGAGCAGAAATGTGGGCCACACATAGAGCAGAAATGCGCTTGTTTTGCGCCTTCTTGCGGCAAGGTTTCATCATGGAATTCCTTGGCTTTTTCTGGATCTAGGCCAAGGTTGAATTGGTCTTCCCAACGGAACTCAAAACGCGCTTTAGATAATGCATTGTCGCGAATTTGCGCACCGGGGTGGCCTTTGGCTAAGTCTGCCGCGTGTGCTGCAATTTTGTAAGTGATAATACCTACGCGCACGTCTTCTTTGTCTGGCAAGCCTAAATGCTCTTTTGGTGTGACGTAACACAACATGGCACAGCCGTACCAGCCAATCATGGCAGCACCAATGCCAGATGTAATATGGTCATAACCTGGGGCGATGTCAGTCGTCAAAGGCCCTAATGTGTAGAACGGGGCTTCACCGCAATGCTCTAGTTGTAGCTCCATGTTCTCTTTAATCAAATGCATCGGCACGTGGCCTGGGCCTTCGATCATGCATTGCACGTCGTGCTTCCAAGCGATTTGTGTCAGCTCGCCTAATGTTTTCAACTCAGCAAATTGTGCTTCATCGTTGGCATCGTAAATTGAGCCTGGACGTAAGCCATCACCAAGTGAGAAGCTCACATCGTAAGCTTTCATGATTTCGCAGATGTCTTCAAAATGCTCATACAAGAATGACTCTTTATGATGCGCCAAGCACCATTTCGCCATAATGGAACCACCACGTGACACAATACCTGTCATGCGTTTTGCCGTCATCGGGATATAAGCTAAACGTACACCGGCATGAATAGTGAAGTAATCCACGCCTTGTTCTGCTTGCTCAATTAAAGTGTCGCGGAAGATTTCCCAAGTGAGGTCTTCAGCCTTGCCGTTTACTTTTTCTAATGCTTGGTAAATAGGCACGGTTCCGATTGGCACAGGTGAGTTACGGATAATCCACTCGCGTGTTTCGTGAATGTTTTTGCCTGTCGATAAATCCATCACAGTATCGCCGCCCCAACGCGTGCCCCATACCATTTTTTCTACTTCTTCTGAGATTGAAGAACCGAGTGCTGAGTTGCCGATGTTAGCGTTGATTTTCACCAAGAAGTTACGGCCAATAATCATTGGCTCGATTTCAGGGTGGTTAATGTTCAAAGGGATAATCGCGCGACCGCGTGCTACTTCATCACGCACGAATTCTGGCGTAATGACTTGCGGAATGCTGGCACCAAAGTGTTGGCCTGGGTGTTGGGTTTGCAATAATTCGCTCATGTTCTCGCGGCGTTGATTTTCGCGAATGGCAATAAACTCCATCTCTGGCGTGATGATGCCTTTGCGTGCGTAATGCATTTGGCTCACATTCATACCCGCTTTTGCGCGCAATGGTTTGCGGTGCAGATTAAAGCGCATTTCTGAAAGCTCTGGATCGACCAAGCGTTGGTGACCAAACTCTGAAGTTGGGCCATCCAATTGTTCTACATCGCCACGCTCCATAATCCATGACGCGCGCAATGCAGGTAAGCCGTTACGGATATCAATGCTCACGTCTGGATCAGTGTATGGACCTGATGTATCGTAGACTACAACGGGTGGATTTTTTTCTGCGCCAAAGGCAGATGGGGTATCGCTTAATGAAATTTCACGAAACGGCACGCGAATATCTGGGCGACTACCTTCTACATAAATCTTGCGTGATTTAGCAAATGGCTTGGTCGCGCCTTCGTCTACCGAGGCGGTTTCGTTGAGGAATTTGGTGAGGTTTTTGTCGGTGGCGTTCAAGGCATGCTCCAAAAATAAATAATAGCGTAAGGAGCATGAAGACGCTTCCCTACGGCGGCATTACCCGCATCAGGTTCAAAGGGTGTATCTCACTGCCAGCAACCTCAGTTATTTTGACTGCGCTTACAGCTTCTTGCTTGCGCGGTACTCACTTCCTCGTCGTACTATTTGTACTGTCTCGGTCGTTGTGTTCCGTGCGCACAATTGCTGTTTCGCTCGTTGCAAAATAAATGTTGTTGCTTATTAAAGCAGACCCCTAGCAATCATTGAAATGTACGCGAAAAGTCGTTGAAAAGCAAGAATTTACATTAAAGAATGCGATTGATTAGCCGTAATCAAAATGGTGTGGGGTAGATACTTTTCCAGTAAAAAATGATATAAATACACTTGTACAAAAAACCTATTATTCGTATTCAACATCTATGATTTTAATTGCCATTTATTACTTGTTAGCCATTGCAGTGCTAACGTTGCATTTCACCGGCCACCTAGAGCGCTGGGGAATGGAGTGGTTGGTATTTGTATTTGCCGCAACAGTATTCCCAGCTGTGCTTTACCTCTAATTACTGTCCACGCTTTAGTTGTAACAGTAACTTCTCTGACTATAGAGTTAGCGTCATTCGTGAATCAACGCTTTTTAACTTTTTGGCTTAATCAAAAATTCTCGTGCAAGCGCAGTTTGTTTATTTAGGCCAATATTCACAATGCGCGGGAACATGCCATTAAGCCAAGCAAATAAACTTTGTGGCTGACCAATAAATAACTCTTGTTGCTCTTGTTCTAACGCTTTCACAATCAAATTAGCCACTTTGTCTGGTTTATCTACTGCATTGCCTGATTTTTTCCACATTGCATCTACATTGGGTGCATTCATCGGCGTGTCTATCCCCCTAGGTGCCACATAAGTTACACTAATCTTGGTGTTGACCAATTCACGCCTTAACGACTGTGAAAAACCATGTACTGCGAACTTGGTAGCGCAATAAGTCGCAAAATGTGGAAAGCCCAGTGAACCGAAAATAGAACCAACAAACACAAAATAGCCTTTGTTGGCAGACAGGAAATCCGGCAGTGCCGCACGCGTGAGTTGAATGAGCGCAGTGACATTGGTATTGACCATCTCAGCGATGCGCGCGTCACTTTGGTCTTGTAGCTCAATAAAATCGAGTACACCCGCATTGTTGATGAGGATGTCAATATAACCAAGTGTGGCCTTAGCCTGCTGAATTAATTGGTTGCTGGCGCCTTCCTCACTTAAGTTGGCCACTAAGCAATGGGCCGAGCCTCCTGCTTTTTGTACTTCATCTTTCAGTGCGCTCAGCTTTTGCGCATCACGCCCCACTAAACCTAGAATCGCGCCTTTGCTGGCAAGCAGCAGAGCAATCTCGCGCCCTAAGCCACCTGTGGCGCCTGTGAGCAAAATACGTTGTTGTGATAATTGCATGGTGTTTCCCTTCATCTATTAAGCCATGGTGCGGGCAGCAACTTCTCTAAATACATCGCCGTAGAGTTTGTAGAACATTTTTGCAGCATGAATCACCATGGCTTGGTCTTTTTCGTCTGTAATTTGGTTCATCAAGCTCTCGTAAAACGATACATGGCTGATATCCAAAGAGCCATGCGATAGCAAATAACTAAACGCTTTTTTAGGTAAGCTTAAGCTCGTCATCAACTTTTCACCTGCTTGCGTAGCCACCGCAGTGCTAGTGCCTTCTAATACCAATACCATGCCAAAAAACCCTATTGGATTCACGCGGTAAATCATGTCATAAGCATAGGCCACCATCAGCTCTGTCGCTTGGCTGGCGCTGGTGTCTGCATAACTAGAATTACGCACAGCTTCTTTATCAGCACCACACACTTCAATATCATTGAGCACCCACTCCTGATGCCCCATTTCTTCTTCGATATATTCGCCAATGGCGGTACGCAGCCATTCGTATTGACCGCCTAAGCGACCACCGCAAGCCATGAGTAAAGGTGTGGTGTGTTTGACATGATGATACGCTTGGGTGAGAAACGCAATATAGGTTTGGAGAGAGATGTTGCCAGCTCCACCTTGTTGAATGAGTGGTAATTGCATGAGCGTATTGCGCTCTTGCTCGGTGGCTACTAACAGTTGATCATAAAATGCCATGCTTATTCCTTTTCTGCATAAAGTGCTTGAATGTCGTGTTGATATGTTTGCCAAATGGCATCGCGCTTAAGACGACCATTGGGCGTGAGTTGACCGTTGTTAACGCAAAATGCAGCCTGGCTACTTAACCAATGGCTGACACGCGCATAATCGGGTAATTGGGCGTTCACTGCGGCAATACTTGCATTCACAGCAGCGGCATCAGCTTCTGGAAGTGCTGTAATGATGGCTACGTTCCATGGTTTGGCCTCGCCAAATACACAGGCTTGTTGAATGCTGGGTAAATGTGTGAGTTCACGCTCTACCCACTCTGGCGATACATTGCGTCCAAATGATGTGATGAACATGTTTTTTTTGCGGCCTTGAATAAACCAAAAGCCGTCCGCATCGCAGTAGCCAATATCACCGGTGGCCATCCAACCATCATCGCTAAAGTTGGCGGCTTCATGCGTGTAGCTAATAAAATTAGCACCTTTAATCCATATTTCATTGTCATCGGCCAAGCGCATGGCAATGTGTGGCAGAGGCTTACCCACACTGCCTAATTTTTGGCTAGATGGAGTGTTCAGCGTGACCACGGATGCACTTTCTGATAGTCCATAGCCTTCATACACTGGTAAACCGATTGCAGCAGCACGTTGCAATAAGCCAGCAGATACATGCGCGCCCCCTACGGCCACAAATCTTAAATGTGAGAGTACTACAGCGTAAGACAATGCGGCTTCAGATTCACATAATTTAATGAGTGCGTTGAGCAACTCTGGAATGAGTATCACGGTGCTGGCTTGGCTTGTTGCCAGCGTGGAAAATAGTTTTTTTACATCAAAACTACTCCCCACGAAGCCCACGGTTTCTGATGGGTAAATATGAATAGTTGCGCCGGCGATTAAACTTGCATAGACGCCGGCAACGTTCTCCAACAGCGTCGACAGTGGCAATATGCATGCGTGGCGATCTTGCGGGGTAAGTTAGCAATTGCTTGCGCAACTTCTAACATGGCTTCTTCGCTTAAACAGACCCCTTTGGGCGCCCCAGTAGTGCCTGAGGTATAAGTGATTTTTGCAGTATGTTCGGGTAGCGTTGCTTGCGCAAAAGTTAACCGATATTCAGCTAATGCAGTATTTGCAATCATCACACTCAATTTTTCTAAAGTGTGTGTTTTGAGCAAGCTATCAAAGCGCACAGTTTGGTCGGTGATGAGTACATTGATGCCAGCATCTTGCATGGCATGCAGCAATTGCGCATCTGAAAAAAAGCTAGGGAGCGGCACTTGTACTAGCCCAAGTTGTAATGCTGCAATATCCAACACTACCCATGCAGGTTGATTGTTCATGGCAATTGCAATGCGTGTTTGCGCGGGATACTTTGCTAAATGCTCACTGGTTTTCACAATAGCATCGTTTAAATGGCGATAAGTAAGCGCGTATGACATGCCTTGCAACGCAATATGGTGCGGGCGTTGCTGTGCATGCTCAGTAATATAAGTAGATATCATGGGGAAATTAAATGGTCTTTTGCATCATGTTTGGGCTAGCGGAAGCCGGTCTGCACGCTGTATGTCGATGATGGAAATACAAGCGTGCCAGTGACCAATCCGCCAGCGTTATAAAGGCGCTGCTACGCCACGAATAGCCACTATTTGTGGCAAATGGCGGTAGTAAGACCCCCATTGACTTAGTGCTTCAGCAGACAATCTGGCTGGATCAGCAGGTGTGAGCGCATACACATCGCGACCTGCTTTGATCAAGCCATTTTGCAAACTATGGTGTGCGGTGGCAACGGCCCACTCAATGCCAATATCTAGGCTGTGTTGAATCACATGTGCAATGAGCACCCCTGCGTTACGAGGATTAGCCACAGCTAAATTACCGATACAGGTAATTTGATTGCGCGAGATATTCCGCCCCAAGCGTTGCGTGAGCAGTTCATCAATCGGTATATCAATATATTGTTCAAGAAACAAAGTCTCCACGGCGGCAGGGCGCAGGCCAAATGCAGCCATTAAGACGCCATTGCTGTCGCGCAGCGCTACCAGATGTGGCATGAATTCAGTGATTTTGGCACCATAGACTTGCGCAAACACGGTTTTAATAAATCCCTCTACTTCTGCGCGGCAAGGTGCATCTTTTTCAACGGCATGCGCGCTGATTTCACTGATTTGATAACGTTTTGATTGCGCAAATTCTCTCAGTTGATACGCAGTTTCTGCGGTGTAAATAGGTTGTGCTGTACTGGTAGTAGATAGCATCGCTTTACTCTTTAAATGGTATTGATTCACGTATTGCAAAGCGTATGCCAGATATTAATGTTTATTTAAATCAATCGCTTATATAAATCACCAGCTTAAGGTAATGCAAAAATTGCAGGGTTATGCTGTGATAAAAAAATGATCCCTGCAAAAAATGTAGGAAAAGGTCAGGCATCTCACTCAGGGTAGCGCGCTACTTTGCGGCTGGTATGGAATGCTTTACACCCTAACTCACTGATAAAAAACATGAATTTCTAATGTATCTAACAAACTTCGTGTGGATACATCAATCTGGCATATCCCTTGCAAACAGATGCCTTCATGGCCGCATTAGCTGCAAACGTTTCTATAGGAAGGTAATCCCAATTTTGATTTTCCAACGCACTTACCCCGTGATACCCAAAAAGCATTTTGAATCCAGCCAACCAGTTGGGGATAAAAATAAGCACGCCATATTTTGGACTTATGCGCTATTTTGGTATTTGACAGGTTTTACCCAATTGCTAGTGGGCTTAACACGCACAGGCTCATTCGAGGGTTTTAAGGATTCCACCATCACTGCGTTGTTATGGTTAGTGCCTGTTTTGCTGTTGCCTAAGCACGCCAAAAAAATTGCAGGTATCACTGGCATATTCATCTGGCTCATGGCATTGCCGGGGTTTGGTTATTTTCTGGTGTATCGACAAGAGATGACGCAAAGCCTGATCTTTATTATCTTTGAATCGAACAAATCTGAATCCACAGAGTACTTTCAAAACTATATCTCGTGGGGTATTGCACTTGGCTTTGTGTTGTTTAGTTTGGTGCCAGTGTATTTATGGTCAAGGATAACCGACATTCAGCTTAAGCAACGGTCACGGTACGTGATTGTTGCGACTATCTTGACCTTGATATTTGCTTCGCCTGCCTACAAGGCAACGCAGGAAAATGGTTTGCATTTAGCGTTTAAAACCATCGATAGGCATTTTGCAGTTTCACCGCCTTGGCAATTATTTTTAGGCTATTGGCACTATCAACAAGAACTGGCTGAAATTGAGCAGAACCTTCTGACATTTAGCAAAATTCCACCATTGCAGCACTTAACTGAACAGCCCAAACCCTTGCCTACCACGATAGTGCTGGTGATTGGCGAGTCTACCAATCGTTTACATATGGGGCTATATGGCTACCACCGCGACACCACCCCCAAACTCAGTAGTATTCAAGACGAATTAAAAGTATTTAAAAACGTATTTGCTTCTAGGCCAAACACAATAGAGAGCTTGGAGCAGGTGCTGACATTTGCTGATCAGCAGCATCCGGATTTGTATAAAACAAATCCCTCAATCATTGCCATGATGAAGCAAGCCGGTTATCGCAGTTACTGGATTACCAATCAACAAACATTAACAGCCAGAAATACCATGCTGACAACTTTTGCCAAACAGGCAGATGAACAGATATTTTTAAATACGTCACGTCGGCAAAATGCATATAGCTATGATGAAAAAGTGCTAGCGCCGTATGCAGATATACTCAATAAGCCCGATGAGAAAAAGCTGGTTGTGGTGCATTTGCTAGGTACGCATATGAAGTACGACTATCGCTACCCAAAAGCCTATGATTTTTATCATGATGCAAAAGGCTTGCCAGCTGGTTTAAATGATCATCAGATTCAAACCATCAACGCTTATGACAATGCAATTCGCTATAACGATATGGTGGTCTATGAGCTCATCAATCAACTCAAACTGCAAAACCAGCATAGTTTGCTATTTTACTTTTCTGACCACGGCGATGATGTATTTGATTCGCCACCGCATGATTTTCAAGGCAGAAATGAAGGGCGCCCCACCTATGCCATGTATGCCATTCCGTTTTTGGTGTGGAATTCACCCAACTGGTCACATGCGGATTTGCTACAACCATCTGAAATTTTAAATCGTCAGTTTGACAATGCAGATTTTATCTATACCTTTTCAGAACTGGTAGGTTTGGACTATGAAGGCTTTTTACCGCATGAGAGTGTTGTGAATGCGGGGTTCCTAGAAGACGCAATCATGGTGGGTAATCCCTATACAAAATCACTGCAGCAGTTGGCTGAAACTCAGCATTACCCAAGCCATCACGTGAATTAAGTATTGCGACAATCAATTATGCTTTTTACTCATAAATCTCTGAGGCATCGCCTTTTGCAACGCATATCTCCTCACACCGCGACCATATGGGTGAGTGTGTTTTTAATGCTGTTCGCCAACCATGCATTGTTTAGTCATATTGTGCACATTTATCCACTTTCTAGCATTGAATTGCCATTTTTAATCTCTATAGCGCTGTTTTTTACTGCGCTTACTATGCTGTTTTTAATATGGATTACGTATGGACGCGCCAGCCGCTGGGTGTTAGCGCTGATATTGATTTTGGCATCGCAGGCAGCCTACTACATGGATCAGTACGGCGTGATTGTGGATACCGTCATGCTGGACAATATCCTGCATACCAATCCACAAGAGTTTGCTGGCTTACTCACTGTAAAGTTGTTGATATACACGATTTGCTTGGGGTTGATACCGGCTTGGTTGGTGTTGAAGTATTCCCCACGCGTTCAATTCAGCAAGGCCGAATTGTTAAGCAAGCTCAAATTATCTGGTGTGTTACTGGTCTTGTTAGTGTGCGTGGTAGCGCCGTTTACTGCACATTACGCGTCATTTATTCGGGAGCATAAAGTAGCGCGTATGTATGCTAACCCCACATTTTTCAGCTACTCCGTCATCAAATATGTTGTATTGGCCATGCAGGCTACAGAGGTCAAAACGCTTACCAAGGTAGCGCAAGATGCTGTGGAAGCAGACATACACAAGCACCATGAGCTGATCATTATGGTGGTGGGAGAAACCGCAAGGGCGGACCGCTTTTCTCTGAATGGGTATCACCGCCTCACCAATCCACGGTTGCAAAAAGAGGATGTCGTGAGTTTGCGTAATGTAACATCGTGTGGCACATCCACTGGGATATCCGTGCCATGTATGTTCTCTGTATTAGGGCGTAAAGCGTTTGATAAAGAAAAAGCCAAGCACATGGAAAATGCTTTGGATGTGTTATCGGACAATGGCGTAGAAATTTTGTGGCGTGACAACAACTCTGATTCTAAAGATGTGGCGACACGCATGCACTATGAGGATTTTAAAACGCCCACTTTTAATACGGTGTGTGATGCTGAGTGTCGTGATGTGGGTATGCTTAAAGGTTTAGATGCAATGATTGCCTCTAAAAAAGACAAAGATATTTTAATTGTGCTGCATCAAATGGGGAATCATGGCCCAGAATATTACCGACGTTACCCCAAAGCATTTGAGCAATTTACGCCCACCTGCAAAAGTGGCGAACTGAGCACTTGTTCACAAGAAGAGGTTGATAACGCATATGACAATGCGATTTTGTATACCGATTATTTTTTATCTGAAGTGATTCACTTTTTACAAAAATACGACAATACCTACGAAACAGCGATGCTCTATGTAAGTGATCATGGCGAGTCGCTTGGTGAGCACGGTTTTTACTTGCATGCTGCGCCCTACATGATTGCGCCGAAAGAGCAAACCCACGTGCCAGCGATTGTATGGATGGGTAAACATTTTGATTATAGGCTAGATCAACTTAAGCCATTTCAAGATTACCCATTGAGCCATGATGATGTATTTTGCACGCTATTGGTGGCCTACGAACTCGCCTCAAAAACCTGTGATACAAAACTACCCATGCTGATGGCGAATCAAGACATGCATTAAAAACACTTGATCCGTTTAGCAACTACAAGATTTAGTAGTCTACGCTACTTGCAACTTAGATGATCTGGCGCATCTGCCGTGATTTGGCCTTGCACAATCCAGAGGATACTTTGGACGCGGCTATCCAAATGGCAGGCATCGACATAACCAATGCTGCCTTTGGTATCGGCTACATAACGTATCATGGCTTCTTCTGATTGCACGCTTCGAGGCGGTCTTATCCCATGAAAGTACAGCTCATTCCAATAATCAGTTTGTGCTTTGGGTAAGTTACTAAGCACAACTTTTGAAAAGAGTAAGCGCAGTGGATGTTCGGCGTGTAAATTGGCAGGTTGCATACGCTGTCCCCCTTGCCAGTACTCTTTCTTACGCCAATAAATGAGCCTTAGTTCATTTGGAGCAAGGCTACTGACAGGTGCAATGTCTGCATTGTTTGAAACGATCACTGCAATCACAGGCACCTCATCTGCATAGGCTGGCATGCTGAATAAGCCCCATGCCAGCAGGCTGATACAAACACTCAATAACGGTAATATTGAGCGAAGCATTAAAACAGCACCGCAAATGTACTGATAAAGCCGCGCGGTGACTCTGGTAACTCTCCACTGCCACCCACAAACTCAAACTTTAACAGCTGATTTGGCTTGAGCCGCTTGGTCGCACCTAGCAACCAGCGCTCGGCGCTACCCGTGTTGGGATGGTTAAACGTTTCTACGCGAGTCAGCCAATACCACTCATTGCCCATATGGTAGGCACTTTGCAAATATGCTCCGCTACCGCCATCATTGCCTTTATTGGTGATGCGATAGAACCCTTCTCCGCTAAGCTCCCAATTACCTAAATGCGTCACAAAATCTAAGCCCAGCATGCGATAGGTGGGGGAAAGCGGCTTGTCTTCTTGCAGGCTGGCAAGGGTCATGCCAATGTTGATGGGAGCGTTTAACGCAAAGCGCGCGCCATTCACATGCTTGTAGATGGTTTCATTATCATCTCTAATCTGGTCTTTGAGGCCTTCTGCAAAGAATGTATATTCAAATGCATAATCTTTGTAGGGCACGCTGCCGTAGAGCATGAGACCATTCACTGAGCTAGGGAAGAGTAAACGTGTGGTAATCGGGCGTGTAGATGTCCACACCAAGGGTGCAGCATGAATCAGGTTCCATCGACCGGCGGGCGTTAAAAAACGCCCTGCGCGTAAATTAAGTTTTTCAGAAAGATTGTAATCAAAATAAAATCGTTCTAAGTCAAAATAAGCATCACGCGTGGTCAGGCCTTGGTTGCTATTCCATTTAAGCGGTTCTTCTAATTCAAATTCGCCAAAAAATTTAAAGCGGCTGTCATTCTCCCAAGTCAAAATTAAACTGACTTCATTAACAAATGCATTCGCGGTGCCAGTGCGTGGAATTTCAACGCCTGCGCTGCTGTAACCACCCAGTGCAAAACTATCCCAGAAATTGCTGTTGTCTTCTGCCCAGGTTGGCTTGCACAGGCACAGCAGGCTGGTTACACTGGCAATCACATATATGAATCGTTTGAACATAAAAAAACCTCAAAATTGGGCGTCCATCCAGCGTTACGCTGACGCATGGATGGCTAGTGCAGATTGTCTCATTTAACCTTTTATGCCAAAAGCACTTTCGATTAAACAGTTACTATTACTCGCATTTGTACTGGCAGGGTTATTGCCTGCCATGCTGGTGAGCTTCTTAAGTTTTAACCAGGCGAGTAACGCGCTTAAAAAAGAAATCCTGCATGACTTACAAACCTTGAGTACTACAGTGGCAGCAGGCGTCGAGCGCATGATGTTTGAGCGTTTGCAAAATGTACATTCATGGAGTCAGCTTGGCTTAATGCAGGAAGTCACGATAGGCGATGTGGATAAGCGCTTATCCATTTTCTTAAGTGAGTCTCAAAAGGCATACCACCAAGAGTACCGCGCATTGCATGTCCTGGATTTGCAACGTCGCGTAGTGGCTTCAAGCCACGCCGGTCAAATTGGGCAGACATTATTGGCGCAGCCAAATTGGTTTACCGTGGACATTGGTCAGCGTCATTTGCAGCTATCCACAATTCAAGATGATGTGCTCATGATTACCCAAGCCATTGAGGATAGCTATACACAGCAGCCGGTTGGTTTTCTGGTGGCTGAATTTAATTGGCGTATTGTTAAAAAACTGCTCAACGATGCGGTGAATCAGCAAGCTGCTGCAGTGCTATTTGATCAATCTCAACAAGTGCTTGCCTCGTCCAGCAACAGGTCAAATGTTGGCTATGCACTCCATGTAAGCAGTGCATTAAAAGGCAATGTCAATTTGCCAGGCTGGACTGTACAGATTGAACGCGCACACTCTGTGGCCGTCGCGCCCGTGCATCGCTTGGCTTATATATTCTTAGCATTACTTGCAGCCACTTTATTGTTTGCCTTGTTTTTGGTTCGCCCAATTGGCCGTGCCATCACGCAACCTGTCGAGCGCTTAACTGAGTTTGTGCGTAGTTTTGGTCAGGCGTCACAAGCATTACCGCCTAAAGCAGGTCCGCCAGAGTTGCAAGAATTGACACAAGCATTTGAAAAAATGATTCAGGATTTAGAAAAGTCACAAGACAACTTAACACGCGCTGCCAAGTTAGCTGTGGTGGGAGAGATGGCAGCGGCCATGAGTCACGAAGTACGGACGCCTTTAGGTATATTGCGCTCTTCGGCAGATCTATTGTTGCGTGAGCCTGCATTGACAGCTGATGGACGTGAAGTGCTAGGCTTTATTATTTCTGAAACCGAGCGCCTGAATAAATTAGTCAGTACCTTGATTGATGCTGCTAAACCGCGTACCCCCAACTTTAATCCGATTGATTTAACGCAGTTGATTTACCACGTGGTTGCATTGTTGCAAAATCAAGCGCAAGCAAAACAAGTGCACATTGGCTTTACGCAAAACGAAGTCATGACGATATGGGCAGATCAAGACCAAATGACGCAAGTACTGATGAACTTGTTGATTAACGCCATTCAGATTTTGCCTGAACATGGCATAGTAGAGATACATCTGGATAAGCAGGAAAGCAACATGGTGCTTTCAGTCTCTGATAACGGACCTGGTATACGCGTGCAAAATCAGGCACAAGTATTTGAGCCGTTCTTTACCCAGCGTGCAGGGGGTGTGGGCTTAGGGTTGGCTGTGGTGAGGCAAATTGTACAAAGCCACCATGGAGAGATAACGTATCGCAATAGCGCATTGGGTGGCGCAGAATTCACTATCGTGTTGCCCATTTCGCAAGCTTCTTAACATCACACAATGAAAACGACATCATGGATGCTTTAAAAACAATACTTGCGGTAGATGACGAGCCCAATATGCGTCGGCTGTTGGAGATCAGTCTACGTCAGGCTGGATATAAGGCTTTGGTTGCTGAAGACGGCAAGCAAGCGCTTACTATTATCCACACGCAAAATGTCGATTGTGTAGTAAGTGATTTACATATGCCTGGCATGAACGGGCTCGCATTGTTGCAGCAGATTAGGCAAACATCGGAACGATTGCCATTTATTATGGTGACTGCCCAAGGTGAAATTCAAACTGCAGTAGAGGCCATGAAACTAGGGGCTGCTGATTATATTCAGCGCCCATTTGAATTAGAAACACTAGAAATGGCAATCAGCAAAGCGATTTCTAACAACAGGATTGCACTCGAAAACAGCTATTTAAAAGCAGACCAACAACCCGCAGAGAATGGGTTGATAGGGCAAAGCAAAGCCATGTTCGTGTTAAAGCAAATGATTCAGCAAGTGGCACCAGAAAAAGCTACAGTGTTGATTACAGGCGAAACCGGTACTGGTAAAGAGTTAATTGCCAAGGCATTACATGCTGCATCCCCCAGAAAAAATGCGTTGTTTGTACCCGTCAATTGCGCAGCAATTCCTGCCGATATTTTGGAATCGGAGCTATTTGGACATGAAAAGGGTGCATTTACTGGCGCAGTCAAAGAACGCGTAGGTAAGTTTGAACTAGCCGATGGCGGTACTTTGTTTTTGGATGAAATCACAGAAATGCCGATTCACCTGCAAGCCAAGCTATTACGAGTGCTGCAAGAAGGCGTGGTCGAAAAGTTGGGTGGCAATCGCCAAATAGCGCTGGATATTCGTGTGGTCGCGGCGACGAATCGTGACCCTATGCAGGCGGTCAAAGATGGCAAGCTACGTGAAGATTTGTACTATCGCTTAAATGTGTTTCAACTCAATTCGCCTGCATTACGAGAACGTGAAGCGGATGTGGCGTTATTAGCACAACACTTTCTGGCTAAGCGAGGCGCTTTGCTAGCTGATTCAGCACTCGGTTGTTTGCAGGCATATCGCTGGCCAGGCAACGTAAGAGAGTTAGAAAATGTGTTAGAGCGGGCAGCCATACTTTCTGGCGGGCGTACGATAGAACCAGCGCATTTGCCTGCAGATATTGTGAGTGCATGCGCACCTGCCACCTCAATTGTCAGCAGTGTAATTACGCAAACAGAAAATACAGCGCATCAATTTTCTATTCCTGCAGCAACACAACAATTAGAGCGACAGCTCATTGAGCAAGCGTTGAGTGCATGTAAAGGCAATAAGGCTAAAGCCGCCAAGTTGCTGGAAATTAGCGAGCGCTCACTTTGGTACAAACTAGATCAATATAGCCTTAAGTAAACAATAAAAATAAGATTGACAACGAAAATTAACAGTGTTAACTTAACGGTGTTAATTATTTGATTGTATCTATTCGAGCTGCCTATATGGACAATAGTTATCTTTGGTTAAAAACGATTCATATCTTTGGTGTGGTCCTATTTTTAGGCAATATCATCGTGACAGGATGGTGGAAAAATATGGCGGATTTAACCAAAAATCCTCAAATTATTGCATTCGCACAACGCCAAGTTACGCTGACGGATTTTATTTTTACGGCTGGTGGAGTATTGATACTATTATCAGCAGGCACATTTAACGTAATTTGGCATGGTTTAAGCTTTTCCAGTCGATGGATATCTCATGGGTACGCTTTTTTTATTGCTTCTGGAGTAATCTGGTTTTTAGTACTGATTCCTGTGCAGATTAAGCAAGCCAACATGGCAAAACGTTTCGCAGAAACTGGTGTGATACCAGACGCCTATTGGAAACTGTGTACCCTTTGGAATTTTTTTGGTGTGCTAGCTACGCTTTTACCACTGATCAACCTATATTGGATGGTTTTTAAGCCAGCCTGATCTAAACAATTCAATACCTTATGCCACCAAAACCAAAAACCAAGCTAGCGCGCGAACAGTTCAGAACGCTGATTATTGATAATGCGCGCGATTTATTTGTGAGCAAAGGGGTGGAAGCGGTCACCATGCGGGAAATCGCCAAGCGTATTGGCTATTCCGCCACCAGTATTTATTTGCATTTTGCTGATAAAGAAGCCTTGTTGCGCGCCATTTGTGATACTGACTTTTTAAAGTTAGCTACAACGCTCAAAGAAATTTTATCGATACCAGACCCAATACAGCGCTTAATTGCATTTGGTGAAGGCTATGCCAAATTTGCACTGGCATTTCCCAACCATTATCGGCTGATGTTTATGACGCCACATTTACCATACAACGCTGAGTGTTCGGGTTTGCAACAGAATAATGCTGAGCAAGATGCCTATTTTCAGTTAAAAACGGTAGTGCAAGATGTATATGAAGCTGGCGGGTTTAAAACGGATCTACATGATGCCGATTTGATCGCGCAAACCGTTTGGGCGGGCATGCATGGGGTATGTGCATTGCAAATTATTATGGCAGAGGATGATTGGGTACAATGGCGACCGATTGATGTGCGGTTAACCATGATGCAACAGTTGTTGTTATCGGGATTATTGAAAGAAAAATATGAATAAAACACACTATCTATGTCTGCTGGCATTGCTGCTGAGTGCATGCGATAAACCTGTGGAGACTGCCCCGCCGCCACGTCCAGCGTTGGTGATGAAAGTGGGTCAAAACCAATTAGCCAATAGCGAGATGGTGCTGGTAGGTGAAGTGAAATCACGTTATGAATCAAATGTTGGCTTTAGAATTGCCGGAAAAATTACCCAGCGTTTGGTTGACGTAGGGGCACAAGTCAAAAAAGGCCAAGTGTTGGCCACCATTGACGCTATTGATGCCAATTTAAGTGCACAAGCGGCCAATGCCGATATTCAGGCTGCGGAAGCCAATTATGCATTAGCCAAGGCAGAGTTAGATCGCCAAAGATTGCTGTTTGAAAAGCAGTTTATTTCCAAGTCCGCATTAGATTTACGAGAGGCGGAATTTAAAACAGCAGTCGCCCGTTTAAAACAAATCAAATCGCAATCGGCCGTAACGGGCAACCAATCCAACTACACCAAACTAATTGCCGACCGTAATGGCGTGATTGCGCAAATCACGGCAGAGCCTGGACAAGTCGTAGCCGCAGGGCAACAGGTGGCACAAATTATTGATTATGAACATATTGAAGTGCTGGTGGCCGTGCCTGAGTCACGCATGGCTGCGTTGCAAGTGGGGCAATCGGTATTAATCAAGTTATGGGTCAACACAGAAAAAACTTATGTGGGTAAAGTGCGCGAAATTGCCCCAGCAGCCAATCCATCCACCCGCGCTTTTGATGTACGTGTGGCAGTGCAAGCGCCAGATACACAACTTAAAATTGGTATGACAGCAGGTGTAGCGTTTGATACAGAAGTGAATCATGCCATTGTGATTCCAAGCGCAGCGCTTACACATACGGATGGTCAAAACCAAGTATGGGTGATTGATCAACAAGGCGTAGCAAACCCTAGAGTGGTAAATTCTGGTGCGTATTCTGAGCAAGGTGTCGAAATTACCAGTGGGTTAAAAGTTGGTGAAATGATTGCCATTGCCGGTGTGCACACGCTGGTCAAAGGTCAAAAAGTGACACCTAAATTAGCCAACTCCGCGATGGCGCAAGCGACTACAACAGGCTTAGCAAAATGAAGCCCACGCACGATTCCTCCACTAGCACAGGCTTTAATTTATCCACTTGGGCGCTCAAAAACCAAGTGATTGTGCTGTATTTTATGCTCATGCTGACGTTAGCAGGCATCTTTTCCTATACGCAGTTAGGTCAATCAGAAGACCCGCCATTTACATTTAAAGTGATGTTGATACGCACCACATGGCCCGGCGCAAGTGCCTTAGAGGTGGAGCAGCAAATCACCGATAAAATCGAAAAGAAAATTCAAGAAGTCCCACACTTAGGCTACTCCAGCAGTTACTCTCGCCCTGGTTTATCCATGATTTTTGTGGTGATTAAAGACGATACGTTTTCTGGTGAAATACCCGAATTATGGTATCAAGTGCGTAAAAAAGTAGGTGATATTCGGCATACCTTACCAAACAACATTGAAAGCCTGACCTTTAACGATGAATTCAGTGATGTTTACGGCAGTATGTATGCCTTAACAGGCGATGGGTTTGATAACTTTGCGCTAAAGCAACAAGCAGAGCAAATTCGCGCTGCATTATTAAAAATTAAAGATGTGGCCAAAGTGGATTTTTTTGGCGAACAAAAGCAACGCATATTCATTGAAATATCCAATGCAAAACTCACTAACTTGGGTATTAGCGCGAGCACCTTGTTGCAAATATTGCAAACACAAAATGCGGTGGTACGCGGCGGTATATTTGAATCGCCAGATGAGCGCATTCGCATTGATGTGTCAGGCCGATTTACCACACTGGATGATATACGCAACCTAGAAATTCGCGCCAACCAACAAGCGTTTAAACTGGGTGACGTGGCGAAAGTGTCACGTGGTTTTGAAGACCCGCCGCAAGACACGGTGCGCTACAACGGTACAGAAACCCTATTGCTTGGTATCAGTATGACCGCAGGTGGCGATGTGATTGCGTTGGGTAAGCACCTAGATCACACCGTCGCAAGAATAAAAGCCCAGCTGCCCGTCGGCATGGAGCTCAGCACGGTAACCTCTCAACCCAGAATAGTGGCTAATTCCGTGCAAGACTTTGTGAAGTCTTTGGTGGAAGCCTTAGTGATTGTGCTCGGCGTGAGCTTGCTATCCTTAGGTTTGCGTACTGGCATTGTGGTGGCGATTTCTATTCCTATTGTCATGGCCGCTACGTTTTTGGCCATGCATTACTTTGATATTGGTTTACATAAGATATCATTGGGCGCGTTGATTTTGGCCTTAGGTTTGCTGGTAGACGATGCGATTATCGCGGTTGAAATGATGTCGTCCAAAATGGAACAAGGCTGGGACCGTATGAAGTCGGCCTCATTTGCTTATACCTCTACCGCCATGCCGATGCTTACAGGCACCTTGGTCACGGTAGCCGGGTTTTTGCCAATTGCTACTGCAGTTTCATCTACAGGCGAATACACCCGCTCCATTTTTCAGGTGTCTGCCATTGCGTTGACCATTTCATGGGTTGCAGCCGTGGTGTTTGTACCCTTCCTTGGCTACCATTTATTGCCAGATTACAGTGAAAAACCTGCTTCACCTAAATGGATAATGTGGCTAAAACAGCGCCTGAATCTCAGTGACAAAGCCGATGCTGCACATCATCATGATATCTACAATACGCCTTTTTATAATGCGTTTCGTCGTTTGGTCACGGCTTGCGTACGCTACAAAAAAACGGTGATGGTATTAACGCTGTTGATGTTTGTATTGGCATTGTTAGGGTTTAGTAAAGTGCAGCAACAGTTCTTTCCTGATTCAACACGCTTAGAGTTGGTGGTGGATTTGCGCTTAACCGAGGGGGCCTCTTATCGTGCCACCAATGCAGAAGTGAAGCGTTTGGAACAATGGCTACAGTCATGGAATAAAGAGCATGCGGCAATAGAAAACTTTGTCGCCTATATTGGCACAGGAGCACCTCGCTATTACTTACCGCTAGATGTGCAATTGCCACACCGTGGCTTTGCCCAGTTTGTTATTCTGACCAAAGATTTAACCATGCGCGAACGTCTACGCACTGATTTACTGCAATTGTTTGAGCGAGATTTCCCGAATCTACGCGCATCTGTATTACGCCTTGAAAATGGGCCGCCGGTTGGTTTCCCTGTGCAGTTCAGGGTAGACGGTTACGATATTCCACAAGTGCGTGCGATTGCTCACCAAATTGAAAAAATCATGCGTGCAAACAGCAATCTGACCAATGTGCAGTTGGGTTGGGAAGAGCCAAGTAAAGTGATGCAAGTGAAAATTGATCAGTCCAAAGCCAGGCTGTTGGGTGTAAGCTCTGTTGACATCGCCAATATGCTCAATGGCGCCATGAGCGAGCTGTATGTGACGGAGTTTAGAGAGGGCAATGAGCGTATTGATATTGTGGCTAGAGGCCCAGAAATAGAACGCGCACAATTGTCACGTCTGCCAGATTTGATGGTGTACACGCAAACAGGTAGAAGTGTGCCGCTTTCGCAAGTAGCGACTATCACCTCTGGCTTTGAAGAAGGTGTGATCTGGCGCCGAAACCGTGTGCCTTCACTCACCGTGCGTGCGCATTTGCGTGGCAACATGCAAGCGCCAGTGGTGTCTGACCAAATTGAGTCACAACTCAAGGAGATACGCGCCAAATTGCCTATGGGTATTACCATTGAAACAGGTGGCGCGGTAGAGGAGTCAGCCAAAGGGGGCGCCTCGGTCGCTAAAGGTGTGCCGCTGTTCATTGCGGTTGTGATGACTTTGTTGATGCTACAGCTTAAGAGTTTTTCGCGTGTGTTTTTGGTCATGCTGACTGCACCACTTGGACTGATTGGTGTCACAGCTGCGTTGCTGATATTTAATATGCCATTTGGATTTGTGGCGATGCTAGGCACCATTGCGCTATCGGGCATGATTATGCGTAACTCTGTGATTTTGGTGGACCAGATTGATCAAGATAAATCCAATGGTTTGGCCGATTGGCAAGCGGTGGTGGAATCTACCATTCGTCGGTTTAGGCCTATTGTGTTGACGGCTGCGGCTGCGATTTTGGCCATGATTCCGCTGACCCGCAGTGTGTTCTTTGGGCCGATGGCAGTGGCCATTATGGGCGGATTAACGGCGGCCACCATATTGACGGTACTGTTTTTACCTGCGCTTTATGCGTTTTGGTACGGCATTAAAATTGAGGATGCGTTGGTGCAGCAAACCACGTGAGATTAAGCAATTCAGTTATAATTTAACGCATTAAATGAAGAGGTTAAGCATGAACACTGCAGCAGATAGCACAAAAATTGAAACCGCAAGATTCAATATGATTGAACAGCAAATTCGCACATGGGATGTCCTCGATCCAACGGTGCTGCAATTGTTGCACGATGTACCACGCGAGCATTTTGTGCCAGCGACTTACCAAGGGTTGGCGTTTGCCGATTTAGAAATACCGATAGGACACGGTCAATCCATGTTGAGCCCAAAGCTAGAAGGCCGCATGTTGCAGGCGCTGAGCATTCAAAAAACGGATCATGTCTTGCATGCAGGCACTGGCACTGGCTACTTAACGGCACTCATTGCAAAGCTGGCTAAAACGGTAGTGTCGGTAGAAATTGAACCTGCCTTAAGTGCTTTGGCCGCTCAACATTTGCAGCAGCAAGGTATAGAAAATGTCACCTTAGTGGTGGGAGATGCCGCACAAGGCTGGGCAGCAAGTGCACCTTATGATGTGATTGTGTTTGGCGCATCTTCTCCAGTTGAGCCAGCGCAAGTGAGGCAGCAACTGACCATCGGTGGACGTATGCTGATTATTTTAGGTACGGCACCCGTGATGCGCGCGACCTTGATTCAACGCATTTCTGAACACGGATTTAAAGAGGATGTCTTATTTGAAACCTGCATTGCGCCGCTGGTAAATGCCACGCAAGCGCAATCTTTTCATTTTTAAGAATCATTTATGATAAAAAAATACATCATAGCCATGCTAATGCATGGTGTGTTGTTGAGCACAACAGCTGCCGTGGCAGAACCAGCCATGACGTTGCTAGATGTTTATCAAGAAGCGCTGGCGCATGATCCAACGCTCGCCTCAGCAACCAGTGTCAACCGCGCTGCGCAAGAGTTAATCGAGCAGGCAAAAGCCAGTTACCGCCCCAATGTAAACTTTACTGCTGGCGCTTTTGGCTCACGCACGAATATTCGATTTATTGGTGCCACCGTCTTTAGATCAGCCGGTCGCGCGACGTTCGAAGGCTACAACTATCAGTTTGAAGCACGTCAGCCTATTTATCGCAAAGAAAGCTTAGTCCTTATCGATCAAAGTGAAGTGCAAGTCAGTCAAGCAGATAAACAATTACACCTCACGCAACAAAACTTGATGTTGCGTACCACCCAAGCGTACTTTGATGTGCTGATTGCGCAAGACCGCATTATGCTCATTCAGGCACAAAAAGCTGCCATTTTAAGCCAGTTGGATCAGGCGAAAGTGACGTTTGAAGTGGGCACGGCCACGGTGACCGATGTGAACGAAGCGCAAGCGCGCTATGACCTAGTGCTTTCGCAAGAAATTGCGGCAGAAAATGAATTTGAAATTGCCAAGCGTGCCTTGCAAGCCATCACTGGCAGAATTCCAGAAAAGTTAGCCACCGTTAAATCGGATATCAAGGTGACGCAACTTAGCCAAGGTATGAAAGATTGGCAAGATGTGGCCTTGCAAAGTAATCTGAATATTCAAATTCAGAAAGATGCGATTGCGCTGGCAGAAAAAGAAATTGAGCGTGCAAAAGCAGGCCATATGCCTACGCTGGATGCGGTAGCCAGTTATGCCAACAACTACAGTAATGGCAGCCCTAACGGTTTTGGTAGTGATTTAGAAAATGCAACGCTAGGGCTGGAGTTGTTGATTCCGTTGTACCAAGGGGGTGCTGTGACTTCGCGTGTGCGCCAAGCTGCTTACAACAAACAAAAAGCGCTAGACGACATTGAAATTGCCAGACGCCAAACCGATTTGGAAACGCAGCGCGCTTACCTGAATTTGAGTAGCAGTATTGCCCAAGTCAAAGCATTGGACCAAGCATTGCTGAGTAGTCAAAGCCAGTTGGATTCGACCAAGTTAGGTTATGAGGTAGGTGTGCGTACCAGTGTGGATGTGTTGAATGCACAACAGCAATTGTTCAGCGCTAAGCGCGATTTGCTGGAAGCGCGCTATAACTATTTGGTCAATATTATTCGTCTCAAATCCGCTTCTGGTGTGGTCAGCGAGGCCGATTTGTTAGACATTAACCAGCAACTTGTGGCAATGAATACACAGTAATGGCGATGATCAGCAGCTTAGTTAAGTTAGATGCTTGCCAAATAGTGGTGATAGATATGCAAGCCAAGCTGAGCGTAGCAATGCCACCGGACGCCATGCAAGTTATCCAACAGACAGAGAGGCTGTTGCAAGCGGCCACTATGTTGTCTATTCCTGTGATCGCCACTGAGCAGTATCCGCAAGGGTTGGGGCACACCTTGCCACAACTGTCACAGCATTTGGCACAAG
>ENA-UOXP01000105-UOXP01000105.1-mixed-culture-metagenome-genome-assembly--contig:-NODE-105-length-57310-cov-6.021640_pt1 | contig 57310 bp, 57 predicted proteins | sample MGYA00238161_ERZ761639 | MGnify/ENA primary metagenome ERZ761639 (study PRJEB28913, sample SAMN08776760) | mixed culture metagenome | isolation source: Freshwater growth medium | place: USA...
CAGCACTGGCAGAACGTTGTGCCAAATTACGCACCTCACCCGCTACCACAGCAAATCCACGGCCTTGTTCACCAGCACGTGCTGCTTCTACCGCAGCATTTAAGGCCAAGATATTGGTTTGGAAAGCAATACCATCAATCACAGAAATAATGTCTTCAATTTTGCGTGCACTATCATTAATACCTGTCATGGTGTTGACCACTTCGGCCACCACTTGACCACCCTTAATGGCAACACCTGAAGCAGTAAGCGCTAGTTGATTGGCTTGCTTGGCGTTATCTGCATTTTGTTTCACTGTGCCAGCTAACTCTTCCATGCTTGCGGCAGTTTCTTCCAAGCTAGAGGCTTGTTGTTCAGTACGCGCAGATAGATCACTATTGCCAGTTGAGATTTCGCCTGCAGCAGTGGTAATGGTTTCAACGGCCAGTTTTACTGCAGCAATTGGCGCCACAATCATGTCCAATGTTTGGTTTACGCCCTCTACTACTTGACGGAAATTACCTTGATGTTGTGTCACATCTGCGCGAGTAGAGATACGGCCTTCTTTAGCCGCTTCTGCCAACATATTGGCATCACTCACTAAGCGATTCACCGCATCAATACAGGTGTTGAGGTTGTCTTTAATTTGATTAAAATCACCATGATATTGATCTGTAATTTTGGCCGGAATGTTGCCTTTGGAAATATCATCCATATACTTGGCTGCAATATTGAGCGGACCAATCACAGAGTCCAGTGTCGCATTCACGCCTTCGACCACTTTGCGGTAATCACCCCAATGTTTAGTCGCATCTGCACGAGTTTCCAACTTACCTTCCTCTGCTGCTTTAGCTAACATGTTAGCATCACTTACAAGCAAGTTAAGCGCATGTACGCAGGAGTTAAGGTTGTCTTTAAGAATATTAAAGTCACCGTTATAGTTGTCTGTAATCGGCGCAGGGATAATGCCATTAGCAAATTTATCCACATAATCGGCAGCTACATTCAGTGGGCCAATTACGGCATCTAAAATCTTATTCATGCCCTGGCCAATATCCATAATAAAGCCAGCGGGCAAAACGCTTAAATCTACACGCTCTGATAATTTACCAGCTACAGCATCACCCACTAGACGAATGACCTCTTGCTCTGCAACCACTTCATCCGTGCGATCAAGCCATTGCGTCATGCGGCCTAGGTATTCATTTTTCTCGTTATAAACCGGAATAATATTTAAACCGATGCGGCGACCATACATCGATATTTCCATATGTTTGGGTGCAATTAGTTTTTCAGCGAAGACTTTACGGTCCTCACTATTTTCAATGTACTTGCTAATATTCCCACCCATCATACCGTCTATTGAAAATCCAGAATGTTGCTTAACAATTTCTGGCAACATACGTGACCAAACCGTTTCAGCGGCTTTGTTCATGTACATCAGCTGATTGTTGTGGTCACCAAAGGTAAATGCGGTAGCACTTTTATCAAGTGCTGTTTGTAAACGTAGGGCTTGTTCAGCTACTTTACGGGCATCGTTCACATCAAAGCCAATTTTGATTTGCATGGATTTAAGCGCTTGCATCACTTTGCCAAAGTCATCGTTGTCTTTAGTGTTAATAGCAAACGTTAAATCACCTTCTGCAAATTTATTCAATGCGGCAGTGGCGTTGCTGGTTGCTTTTTGGATTTGACCGCCCATCACTAACCCACTCAGGGCAGCTACAGCAAGACCTAATCCAGTGAGTACTGGAAATGAATTCACCCACCCAACATATTGCACGGCTGCAACAGCCACAACAGGCAATGTAGTCGAGGCAATGACTTTATAACGTATAGGCAAATCAAATAACTGCTTAACCACTTTTGCCACCAAATTTGGTTTTACAAAATGACCTTCACGCCATTGGCGATATACACGATCAGCCTCATCCACTTGTTGGCGTGATGGTTTTGAACGTACAGACATGTAACCAACAACCGCACCGCCTTGACGAATTGGGGCTACATTGGCTTCTACCCAATAGTGATCACCATTTTTACAGCGATTTTTCACCATGCCATTCCATGGCCTACCCGCTTTTACGGTGCTCCATAAATCTACATAAGCTTCTGGCGGCATATCTGGGTGCCGCACAATATTGTGACTTTGGCCAATCAACTCAGCCTCTGTAAAGCCACTGATATCAATAAAATCGCGATTAATGTAGGTAATACGACCTTTTAGATCAGTTTTCGAAACAATCGAACTTGTGTCTGCAAGCTCAACTTCCTTTTGTGTTACTGGCATGTTAATTTTCATGGCTCACCTCTATATTCAATGGTTGATCACAATTTTTCCCAGACATCATGTGATCGTTATCTATCATTCTGTTACAAAACCATTACTTTTCATGCCCTAATAAAACCTACATTTATCGCTTTATTGTTTTGTTAAACTTACGATTTAAAACTCTTCCCAGTCACCATCATCTGTGCCTGTTTTTGCAGATACTTTGGTTGCCACTGGCGGTGCTGATGGTTTAGGGGTTGAAAAAGATTTAGTTGTGGCAGCCGGCTTAGAAGCACGCATTGGGCTGCTAGTTGCACGCCGCTCTTGATGCGTCACTACACCTTTCAACTTAAAGTTACCTACTACCTCCATTAAGTTAACGGCTTGATCGACTAGTGACTCAGCTGCTGCTGCCGCTTCTTCTACCAGCGCGGCATTTTGCTGTGTCACTTCATCCATCGTGGTAATCGCGGTGTTCACTTGATCAATACCCGCACTTTGCTCGGTAGATGCTGCTGAGATTTCACCCATGATATCGGTCACACGTTGCACAGATGACACAATCTCTGCCATGGTGGTACCTGCGTTTTCTACTAATTGTGTACCTTCTTGCACTTTGCTTACAGAATCAGAAATCAGTTCTTTAATCTCTTTAGCTGCACTGGCAGAACGTTGCGCTAAATTACGCACTTCTCCAGCCACTACTGCAAAGCCACGGCCTTGTTCACCCGCACGTGCGGCTTCCACCGCAGCGTTCAGCGCTAAGATATTGGTTTGGAAAGCAATGCCATCGATGACTGAAATAATGTCTTCAATTTTGCGCGCGCTAGTATTAATGGCACTCATGGTGGTTACTACATTGCCAACCACCTCACCACCCCTAACAGCAACGCCTGAGGCAGCTACTGCTAATTGATTCGCTTGTTTTGCATTCTCTGCATTTTGTTTTACTGTAGAAGAAAGTTCTTCCATACTAGAAGCTGTTTGCTCAAGGCTAGATGCTTGCTCTTCTGTACGGCTAGATAAATCATTATTCCCTGTGGAGATTTCACCAGCGGCCGTATTAATCGTCTCGCCCGCTTCACGTACAGACAACAATACTTCCGTCATCTTGTCCATCAGTGCATTCACACCATCGCACAAGCTGGCAATAGCACCCGATTTTCCTTCCAAAGGCACACGATTAGTTAGGTCACCCGCTTTAGCAGATTCAATCACTTGTTGTGTTTCCTCTACGGCTGCTTGCAGTGCATCGCTTGCTAGATGTTGCTCAGTAATATCCGTGGCGTATTTCACCACTTTAAATGGTTTTCCGCTTGCATCAAAAATGGGGTTATAGCTGGCTTGTAACCAGACTTCTTTACCACCTTTACCAATACGCCTATATTGGCCAGCATCTGCTTCACCTCGCCCTAATTTATCCCAAAATGCTTTATATTCTGGGCTCGCTTTATAGGTTGCATCTGCAAACATGCTGTGATGATTACCAACAATCTCACTACTGCTATAACCTGTTACCGCCGCAAAATTGTCATTGACCGCCGTGATATTGCCTTTAAGGTCAAACTCAATCACACCTTGAATTTTACTAATCGCCTGCAGTTGGCCTGCTTTATCTGCTTCTACCAATTTGCTTTGTGTAATGTCAGTGGCGTATTTCACCACTTTAAATGGTTTACCATTCATATCTAATATTGCGTTATAGCTAGCTTGCAACCAAATCTCTTTACCACCCTTACCGACTCGTTTGTATTGACCTGACTCAGCCTCACCACGCCCTAATTTATCCCAAAATGCTTTATATTCGTTACTTGCTTTTGTAGTAGCATCCACAAACATGCTGTGATGATTCCCAACGATCTCGCTGGCGCTATAACCTGTTACCGCTACAAAATTATCATTGACCGATAGAATGATGCCTTTAAGGTCAAACTCAATCACACCTTGAATTTTACCAATCGCTTGCAGTTGGCCTTCTAAATTCGCTCTTTGTAATTTTTCTTGCGTAATGCAGTATGAGTACACCACCACTTTAGATGGGTTAGTTCCCTCGCCTAAGACAGGCACATATGTGGATTTAAACCAAAACTCTGCGCCATTTTTAGCAACACGTTTAATTTCGATGGTTTGGCTTTCACCCGCATTGAGTGACTCCCACATTTTTTTATATTCAGGACTGCTTGATGTCTTGGGATCTAGAAATATGCTGACATGCTTGCCGACTAACTCTTCTTTTGAGTAACCTAAAGGCTGCGCAAAAAGTGTATTACAGTCAATCACTTTGCCGCTTAAATCACACTCTAAAATGCCAAAACTTTGGTGCAATGCAGCATCTTCTCCTTGGAGTTCAATCGCTGTTTGTTTGTCTTTTGTAATATCTGTAAGGTAGGCAACCGTTTTAACTAGTTGTTTACTTTGATTTAACACTGGTGCGTAATAGCCTTGAAACCAAACCTTGCCACCCTCTTTATTTTGAAGTTGGAAGCTACCTGTTTTAGATTTACCTTCAGCTAAATCTGGCCAAAATGATTGATATTCTGGACTAGTCGCCTCTGCACGCCCCACTAAGGTACGATGATGTTGCGTTAATAGCTCATTTTCACTGTAACCAAGCGCTTTAAGTGTGTTTTGGTTTATGCCAGCAATCGTGCCGTCTGCATTAAACTCAATCACACACCTTGCCTTGTTAATTTCAGTTTTTAATGCTCTGAATTCAGATACTTCATCCTGCAAGGTTTTAGTGATGGCAGACTTAGTTGCCACCATATCTAATAATTTTGAAAACATATTTGCCCCCTAGGCTAGGTTGAATAATTAATGAACTGCTGCGTCCATGAGTTCCATCTCTTGGCTACTCATGAGCTTTTCAATGTCTACCAAAATCAGCATTTGGTCTTCTACAGTGGCTAAACCCACTATGTATTTCGTATCAATGCTGGTCACTAAAGAAGGCACATCACGTAATTGCTCTTCTTTGAGTGCCATGACATCGGATACACCATCCACCACAATGCCTACCACACGACCACTTAGGTTAAGGATAATGACAACGGTAAACTCGTCGTACTCTACTTTGCCCAAGTTAAACTTAATGCGTAAATCCACAATCGGTACAATCTTGCCGCGCAAATTCACCACCCCTTTAATAAAGTCTGGCGTGTTGGCGATTTGTGTCACAGCATCGTAACCACGGATTTCTTGCACTTTTAAAATCTCCAACCCGTATTGCTCTGTGCCAAGCACGAAGGTGAGATACTCACCTGCGGCATTTTTTAAATTGGCGCTGGCACTATTTGTTGTCGCTTCAGTATTCATGTTCATTGCATTCACTCCTTATGCATTCGCTGGATTTGAAATTGCAGGGTAACTTGGCTGCGAGAATGTCGAAGCCCCTGTAATGTAGTTGGTGGTTTGGCCCATTTGAATGATGGCCGGTACATCTAAAATCAATGCCACTGAACCATCGCCCATGATGGTGGCGCCCGATACCCCTGGTATCTTTTTAAAGTTGGTTTCTAAGCTCTTAATCACTACTTGTTGCTGACCCACTAAACGGTCTACAAACAAGGCAGATTTTTTACCGTCGGCTTCAATCAACACCAGCACACCTTTTGTTGGGTCTGTAATATCGGTGTGATGATTGAACAAGCGGTGCAACGCAATAATCGGTAAATACTCACCACGCACATGCACCATATAACCCTCGCCTGTGACCGTTTTAATGTCCTCTGCTCTAGGTTGTAGGGTCTCGACAATTAAGTTGAGTGGAACTACATATAAACTATGGCCAAGTGACACTGACATGCCATCTAAGATGGCAAGTGTGAGTGGCAGTGCAATCGAAATCGTAGTGCCATAACCTAAAGCGGAACGTATCTCCACTACTCCACCCATGGCAGTGATATTACGTTTCACTACATCCATACCTACGCCGCGGCCAGAAACATCGGTGACCACTTCGGCAGTTGAAAAGCCTGGAGCAAAAATAAGTGAATACACTTCACCATCGGACATGTTTTCACTGACTGCCAAACCATTGGATTGCGCTTTGGCTAAGATGCGTTCGCGATTTAATCCAGCACCGTCATCGGTTACTTCAATGACAATACTGCCGCCTTTGTGCGCTGCAGATAAAGTAAGCGTGCCAACTTCTGATTTACCTGCGGCTTTACGTTTTTCGGGAGTTTCAATACCGTGGTCCACACTGTTACGCACTAAATGCGTTAGTGGATCCACAATACGTTCAATCAATCCTTTGTCTAATTCTGTAGTCGCACCAATGGTGACAAACTCCACTTTTTTGTTCAATTTACTGGCTAAATCACGCACCATGCGTGGGAAGCGAGAGAACACAAAATCCATTGGCATCATACGAATAGACATCACAGACTCTTGTAAATCGCGCGTGTTGCGTGTGAGCTGACCAACGCTATTAATAAGCGCTTCGTTTTGTACCGGATCTAATGCATTCACGCGCTGTTCAATCATGGCTTGGGTAATCACCAACTCACCCACTAAGTTAATCAATTGGTCTACTTTTTCAATGCCGACACGAATTGATGTGGTTTCTGTATTGGCAGGTGGTTTATCTGACTCACGTCTAGCTTGCGTGCGTTTCTCAACAGGCGCAGCAGTTGTCGCTTCTACTGCAGTTTGCTTATCTTCTACAACTTGCGTTGTGGATTGTGCGCCTGAATTCTCAGCAGTTAATGCTGTATCATCCCCTATCAATTGAGTTTGTACTGCATCTGGATGAGGATTAAATGGTGCAAAAAAGCCGTAGCCTTCTTCTTCATTTTCTTTACCATCTTCGGCAAATAAGCCATAGCCGACTTCTTCGTGTACTTTGACTTTGCCATCATCTGATGTTGGTTCTTCTACAGGCGCTGAGGCTACTGGCGTTGCTGCTGCAGCAACTGGCTCAGCGGCAGGTGTCTCCGTTTTTGGAGCGCCACCCACTGTAATCACTAAATCATCGGGATCTAAAATAAAGGAGCAAATAGAAATAATGTCGTCTTGGCTTGAATCAGTCACTAATGTCAGCACATGACGTTTATCCGCTTGCTGTGTTGAGCTGACTTCACCCAACAGTGCTAACTCATCTTTAATGTTGCTTAAATCTTTATCAGTAATTTCTGGCAATGCCACATTAAACACTTGGTGGCCTGGCGGTATATCAATTGCAATATCTTCTGCTGCAACTGGCGCTGGCGATTCTGCTACCGGCGCTGGCGCAGGCACAGCCACTGGCGCCTCTGCGACAGGTGCTGCCTTAGGTACTGGCGCAACATCACCCGCTTCTGAAAGTGATTTCAACATCATTTTTACATCACCCACTTGATCTTGATCCACTACTGAGGCATGACGATGACCATCGAGCTCCATTTTAAGCACATCTTTGGCAGCCAAGAACGCATCCACGTGCTCACCCGTCAATTTCATTTCGCCTTTACGAATTTTATCGAGCAGGTTTTCAAGCACATGCGTGATTTCCGCCATGTCCATAAACCCAAACGTGGCAGCACCCCCTTTAATGGAGTGCGCCGCTCTAAAAATCGCATTTAAGTCCTCTGTATCGGGTTGTTCAATATCAATCCCTAGCAGTAAGCGCTCGGCCTCTGCAAGCAGTTCATCTGCTTCATCAAAGAAGACTTCATAAAACTGACTCATGTCTACTGTCATTGTGATACCTCTTATTCTGTTGTGTGCTCTAGGTTAATCTCACGCGTCGCAAGTGCATTCCGCATAGAAATCTTTTATTTACCTATTAACCAATCACTTTTTGTACAACTTCTATTAAGCGTTTAGGATCAAAAGGCTTCACTAACCAGCCATTGGCGCCTGCTGCTTTGCCCTTTGCTTTCATCTCATCGCTAGATTCTGTGGTGAGCATTAAGATAGGCACCTTTTGATACGAACCTAACTCACGCAAGTTTTTGATTAAAGTCAGGCCATCCATAATCGGCATGTTTTGGTCGGTTAAGACAAGGTCTACAGTTCTTTCTTTGGCTTTGTTCAAACCATCTTGCCCATCCACAGCAGATACCACGTCGTACCCAGCTGCTTTCAAGCTAAAGGCCACCATCTGACGAAGAGAACCTGAGTCATCGACTGCTAATATTGTTTTTGCCATTTCGTACTCGCTTTTACTTAGTTAAAAAATAACCACCCAAAAATGTATTACTTATTTATTATTTACGTTTAAAACAAATCTATATCGCCTGTCGCCATATCTTGTTGGCCGACTGCTTTTCTTAAATTGCCAGAAAGCGCATGGCTTCCGCTATGCAAGGTTTCATGAATACTGGCAAGAAATCTCGTGATATCTTCATGCTCACGGTTGGCATCCTTGTCGTAGCCATGCTCAGCCAGCTCTTGTAGCAACTCTTTTAAGCCATTCACACGGTTAATCGTGCGATGCAATAATTGATTGGTCATGTCTTGAAACTGCATGCCAGTGACCACTGAGTTCACTTCATCACCAATTTTTGTTTGATATTCCTCTAATGCAAATGTCATGGCTTCATCAAACTGGCCTGATGTTGTGAGCAGGTTATGCTGCTGTGCAATCAAGTCATGAATCTTCATAAAACTTGTGCTGAGCTTCTCAATCGCTTCATTCAACAAAAATGCTGTTTGTTGCAAATCAGATTCCACCTCGACCAAATGCTGGTCACCGTGGCTAGCTACAGCCGCCAAAAGTGTTCTTAACTCATGTATAGGTAATTTATTCATTTCCATCACATCATGCCCCATCACTCTTATTTTTAATTTGTAGAATACAGCTGTAAAACATGCCTATTTATTACGCTAATGTAGTGTTTACGCATTTACTCTTGTCCCGCAATTGATCCACTACCTACATTACCCATTAGTTCTGCCTTTTCAGTTTCGGCATCTTTCAGCGCCTCTTCTTCTGCTTGCTTGTTCATCACCACCAAACTGATACGACGATTGGTAGGATTGAATGGATTATCTTTGTCATACAACTGAGCAGAAGCTAAACCAACGACACGTAGCAATTTTGATTCGTCCATACCACCCGCAATCAGCTCTCTACGTGATGAGTTGGCGCGGTCAGAAGATAGCTCCCAATTGCTATAGCCTTTTTCTCCGTTAGGATAAGGTGCAGCATCAGTATGTCCAGATAAGCTAATTTTGTTTTGTACGCCGTTCAGCATCTTGCCAATTTCATGCAGTATTTCTCTGGCATATGGCTGTAACTCTGCTTTAGAGGATTCAAACATCGGACGATTTTGTTCATCCAAAATTTGAACACGTAAGCCTTCTGGCGTAATGTCCAGCATGAGTTGGCTTTTGAATTTTTTAAGCGTTTCGCTTTGGTCTATGGTCTGCTCAATTTTTTGCTTCAAGTCCTCTAGTTTGGCTTGCTCTGCTTTTCTAAGTGCATCTTTAGCATCCTCGATAGTTACTTTTTTCTGCTTACCTGGTGGCCCTTCCACTGGCTTTACTTGGCCTTGCTTTTTGGTAATGTCTTTACCACCTGTGTTCTTCAGCAAAGAATCAGTGACCCCTACTGCTGGACCACCCATCATCGCCACTTTCAAAGGTGTTTTGAAATATTCGGCAATGCCTTCTTTTTGCGCTTTTGAAGTAGAACCCAACAACCACATCAGTAAAAAGAATGCCATCATTGCAGTTACAAAGTCTGCGTAAGCGATTTTCCATGCGCCACCGTGATGGCCACCGCTCGTTTTTTTGATCTTTTTAACAATAATCGGCGCAATGCGATCTTCAGCCATGGCTACATCCTTTAACTATCTTCTGAGTATTGGTAAGCGTCATTACAACTTACTTTCCAGCTCTCGCAGCTTTCACATGGTCTTCCAACTCGGCAAAACCAGGACGCTCAGTGGAGTACAGTACTTTGCGACCAAATTCGACAGCAATAGCTGGCGCATAGCCGTTTAAGCTTGCCAATAGCGTGACTTTAACGGTTTGAAACATCTTGGTAGACTCTTCTAGCTTTTGTTCTAACAAGCCTGACAATGGCCCAACAAAACCGTAGGCCAATAAAATACCTAAGAAAGTCCCCACCAACGCATGCCCGATGAGCACACCCAATTCATTGGGTGGTAAATGCAAACTCTCCATGGTGTGTACTACACCCATCACCGCAGCCACGATACCAAAAGCGGGTAACGCATCCCCCATTTTTGCCACACAGTGGGCCGGCACATGACCTTCCATATGATGCGTTTCAATCTCGTTGTCCATCAGGTTTTCCACCTGAAAAGCATCCATATTGCCTGATACCATTAAGCGCAAATAATCAGTGATAAACTCGACAAGATGGTGGTCGTGCAGAATGTTGGGATACTTACCAAACAAGGCACTAGACTCTGGGTCTTCAACGTCTTTCTCGATAGACATCATGCCTTCTTTGCGGATTTTGCTAAGAATTTCAAACAGAAGCGCTAATAAATCCATGTATAGGGCTTTGGTGAATTTAGACCCTTTGAATACACTTGGCAGTGCCTTCATCGTAGCTTTAATCGCTTTGTTATCATTACCTACTACAAATGCGCCAATGGCTCCGCCAAAAATCATCAAAACTTCTAACGGTTGCCATAACCCACCTAAGTGACCACCCGCCATTGCGTAACCACCAAAAATGGTGCCACAGATTACTACGTATCCAATAATGACAAACATGCTTTAATCTCCAATAGAGCCTATGGAAAAACCTCTTCAATTAGAATCAGGATAACAATAGATACTCAAATTCAATTGAGGGAATAAAGGGGATTTACTAGGCTTTTAATGCTAATCATGTAGTGCTTGGTAGTCATGTTACTTAAGTCAGTGAGCGACTACTTAAAGCAAGTAATCGCAACACCTAACACGCGCGAAAAGCTTATGACATGCGCCATACAAACAATTTTGGTGTGGATTTGCCTGTGTGTATGACTTGTGGCGGTAAAGCCTCTGGTATATCAAATTCCAAACTGATCAGCACACTGCCCTTGCGCATTTCTTGGCTGGCTTTTTTCCATAAATTGGGCATTGCCGCTGGCGACAAATAAGCAAACACGATGTCGTAATCTGCAAAATTGAGCTTTTCATAATTGCCTATGGTGAATTTGGCATTGGAGCGTTTGATATGCGATCTGACCTTGCTAATCAGCCAAGGTAATGGCGCAATTTCAATGCCTTCTACAACATCATTTGGGCGTTTTTGCGCAATGTACATCGACAAATCACCTAGTCCACTGCCAATGTCTATCATCCGCAAAGGTTGATGTGCGCTGCGCTGCTGCATATAGTGGAATAAGGCTTGCCACACTGCGGGGCGAGAAGGATAAAACGGTACACGTGTTTTAAAGGTTGTCCAATAGAGTGCTAGCGTAAATATAAACCCTAATAGATACACACTACTTGGCACTTGCACAATCGACATCATCCACAATGCGATTGGGAAGAAAAAGTGAATCCAGCGCCACCATACGGCCATACCGACACAGGTCGCTATCGTGGTTGCAATCATCGATTGCAATAGGACTAATGAAAAAATATAAAACGTTAAGTCTAATTTAAACAGTGGGTTAGGGATTTCATTCCACAAATTGGCATAGAGCCAAATTAAACCAAGGGTCACGCCTTGCACCAACAACGCGAGTAAGGCTGGCGTTTTGTTTAAGGCCTGTAATACGCGTGCAGACCAAGCAACATTTTCAAACAGTGAGGGTTGTTTGTGCTGCGAGTGCATCTGCATTTGATTGCTCCTTAACCTCAATAAAACTTAAGAATCTGCTTTAGCGCACTAATACTAAGCTGTCATGGAGACCAATTTATAGCTTAACTCTTTGGCTTTTTTGGTTTTGCCTGCACGTGATGGCACATGGCATAAGTTGCAAACATATTGGTTGTTTAAATCGTAAGTATTCACAATGTATTGGCCACCGCAGCAACTGCAACCTTTGAGTGTCAACATTTTGCTTTCCACAAAGCGTACCAAGGTCCAAGCACGGGTAAGAGACAATACTGGTTCTGCGTTTGCATCTGCTTCTTGGCTGCCATCTGTCACTTGTTGTAAGTACAAGCTGTACGCTTTAATAATGGCTTGAATACCACTTACATCTGCATAATCCACCATGAATTTATAGATGTTAAAGAAAATGGAAGAGTGAATATTAGGCTGCCAAGTCAAAAACCAATCGGTTGAAAATGGCAACATGCCTTTTGGAGGTGAACAGCCTTTCATCTCTTTGTAGAGTTTAATCAAGCGCTCGCGCGATAATGTGGTTTGTGATTCTAGGAGCTGCAAACGCGCGCCTAAACGAATCATTTCCATGGCTAGTTGAATTTGCTCTGCCTCATTTACTACGCTTTTCTTTTGCATGATAAACCCCTTAATCTCTATATTTTGCTTTGGAACCTATGCCATTGCTTCGGCTGTTTGGCCGGCCATTAATACGGCAGTGTGTAAGTGTGCTTGTGCACGATCTTTGGTGTAATTTGTTAACATGCTTAAGATGTCGCTGTCATCAAAACGGAAGCGTGCTAACATCATGTTGGTGTTGCACAATTTTAGTAGTTGTAAGTTGCTTAAGCTTTCTAACGAATCAGCAATGTCTTTGCTGATGCCTAAGCGGAAAATTGCAGTCGCTTTGTCAGCGCGAATCAATTGTTGCGCTAACATTAAGTAGTTTAAGTTTGCATCTTTAATTTCTAATAACATTTCTTCTTGATTCATGATTTTCCCCGTTCGTGGTTAACTGTTAAAACATGTTGTGTTGCGTTAGGCGTACTTTGAGCTTCTTAACAACTCTTAACAATTGGGGTTTGTCGGTTAATTACGTAGGATAAGCAGGCACGAGCACGTAGGTGTTTGTCTTACAAACGCCTACGTGCTGGTTATGGAAACGATATAAATCAATCACTTGAGTATTTAAACAATACTCAAGTCTTCATCAAAACTGGGTTAGGTCACTGCGATCATCGCTGGTTTCTCACAAAATATTTAAAAAATAATTAAAGTTTTAATCCAATGCTGCCGATATTGCTTCGGTCATGTTGATTCATCAAATACACAACCAGATATTGAATCTTTTACACCTCATCTCAATTAACGTAACGGCTTAAGAAAACTTTAGGAAAAATTTAAAATATTTTTAATTAATTTAATAAGCGTTTGATTTAAAACATTAAAAATTAGTATAAATATTTAACAATAGCCCTAAATTCACCTGTTCCTAACAGTTGTTACTACCTTTGCTTGAAAGAAAGGGGGGGATAAACCCTTTTATTCTCAAGATGTAATTGTTGTGACTTATCTAATAATTCAATCATCCAATGTAGAAGTGATGAATGTAATTAGAGATGAATCATGGCTGATGATAGCGATTTAGAAAAAACAGAACAGGCCACGCCCAAGCGCATTGAAAAAGCGCGGGAAGATGGTGATGTGCCCCGCTCTCGCGAGCTGGCCGCCTGTGCTGTGCTATTTTCTGCTGGATTAAGCTTAATGATGTTTGACCAATCGTTAGGCACTGCATTAAGAGGTTCTCTACGTAGCGGCTTAGAGTTTGATAGAAGCATGGCGTTTGATCCAACCGTGCTGCTGATGAAAACATCCCACACCATTTTAGATTTACTGATTGCTTTTGCGCCAATTGCTTTGGTAGTAATTGCCGTGGCGGTAGGTGCACCTATATTAGTAGGCGGCTGGGTATTTAGCGATAAAGTATTTGTACCAAAATTCAACCGCCTCAATCCGATTCAAGGCATTTCTAATATGTTCTCTAAAAATGCCTTGGCTGAACTGGTTAAATCCATACTCAAAGCATTATTAGTCTCATGTGTGGCCTATTGGGTCGTAAAAAGTGATTTAGAGCCGATTTTATCGCTATCTAACATGCCTATTCAGGCTGGCATCGGCGAAGTGAACCACTTAATGCTCACTGGATTTATCACCATTGTGGCTGCATTGATTTTTATTGCTGCCATTGATGTGCCTTATCAGCTTTATCAATATGCTGAAAAACTAAAAATGACCAAGCAACAGATTAAGGATGAGTCTAAAGAGACAGATGGCAACCCTGAAATCAAAGGCAAAATTCGCCAACAACAACGTGAGATGGCCCGCCGCCGCATGATGTCAAAAATCCCAACAGCTGATGTGGTGATTACCAACCCTACCCACTATGCGGTTGCAGTGAAATACCAAGAACAAGGCATGAGCGCACCGATAGTAGTAGCCAAAGGCGCTGATGCAGTCGCACTTAAAATTCGTGAGTTAGCCAAAGAACATAAAATTGTTATTTTGGAGTCACCCAAACTTGCCCGTGCTTTATATGCGCACACAGAGTTAGACAAAGAAATTCCTGAAGCCTTATATGCGGCTGTGGCTGAAGTTTTAGCCTATGTATTCCAATTGCGCATGTTTAAACAACAGGGTGGCTTCCAACCTGATGTACCGAAAACATTGCCAGTGCCAGACGCATTGGATCCACATAGTTTGATTCCAGCACCTAACTTAATGACTAACGGAGGCCTCGCATGAACAACTTACCTCCATGGCTAGGCAATATGGGCGTACGCTCAGCTGCAGCCCCTGTCATCATCATCATGCTATTGGCGATGATGATATTGCCATTGCCAGCCGTCATTTTGGATGTATTTTTCAGCTTTAATATTGCACTGTCTATCTTGGTATTGATGATCGGTTTGCAAACAAGAAAAGCGCTAGACTTTATTGCCTTCCCTACCGTGTTGCTCATGACCACTATGTTGCGCTTATCCCTCAACGTGGCGTCTACTCGTGTGGTGTTGACTGAAGGCCATACAGGTCCAGATGCTGCGGGTAAAGTGATTGAAGCCTTTGGCCACTTTTTGATTGGCGGCAATTACGCAGTCGGTATTGTAGTGTTTGTGATTCTCACCATCATCAACTTTACCGTGATTACCAAAGGTGCTGGCCGTATTGCTGAGGTAGGCGCACGTTTCACCTTAGATGCGATGCCTGGTAAACAAATGGCGATTGATGCGGATTTAAATGCTGGCTTGATTGGCGAAGATGAAGCACGCCGCCGCCGTACCGAGGTGGGTCAAGAGTCAGAATTTTATGGCGCGATGGACGGTGCTAGTAAATATGTACGCGGTGATGCCATTGCAGGCATCTTGGTGATTATCATCAATATTGTGGGCGGTTTGATTGTGGGCATGGTGCAACACGATATGCAATTTGGTGATGCCGTGGCAAATTACACCTTACTAGCGATTGGTGATGGCTTGGTTGCACAAATCCCTTCCCTCATTATCTCAGTGGCAGCCGGTGTGGTGGTATCTCGCGTAGCCAACAATGAAGACATCGGTGGTCAATTGATTACCCAACTATTTAATAACCCGACTGTGATTTATCTCACAGCAGGCATTATCGGTGGCATTGGTTTGATTCCAGGCATGCCACACTTTGCATTCTTACTATTGGCCGCTATTTTGGCAGGCATAGGTTATGTGGTAGACCAACAAAGAACGCAAGCAGCGCTGGAGCCAGAAGTTGAAACCCCAGCAGAAGTAGTGACTGAAGTAGAAGAAGCCAGCTGGGATGATGTAGTACCTGTGGACATTGTCGGTCTTGAAGTGGGTTATCGTTTAATCCCTTTAGTAGACAAAGCACAAGGTGGTGATCTACTCAAACGCATCAAAGGCATCCGCAAGAAATTTGCGCAAGAAGTTGGCTTTTTAGCGCCTACTGTGCACATCCGCGACAACCTTGAACTACGTCCAAACAACTATCGCGTGACACTGAAAGGTGTAGAAGTCGCAACAGGTGAATCTAACTTTGGTCAGTTCTTAGCGATTGATCCAGGCACTGTTACTGGACCATTAGAAGGCGCAGTGACAACAGACCCAGCATTTGGCTTACCTGCGGTATGGGTAGATGCCAGCATGCGTGATCACGCACAAGCCATGGGCTATACCGTGGTAGATGCAGGCACCGTGATTGCTACGCACTTGAATCATATGATTTCCATGCATGCAGCAGAACTATTGGGTCGCGAAGAAGTACAAAAATTACTCGATCACGTGGGTAAAGAATCACCCAAACTGATTGAAGACTTAGTTCCTAAGCTATTGTCTTTTGCATTGCTACAAAAAATTCTACAAAACTTACTTACAGAAGGTGTGCATATCCGCGACATGCGCACTATCTTAGAAACACTCTCAGAGTACGCAACACAAACTGTGGACTCTACTGAATTAACCGCATTGGTGCGCGTGAAACTTGGTCGCGCGATTGTGCAAGACTTGTTCCCGGTGGGCAATGAAGTCACTGCCATGACCTTAGATAGCAATTTAGAGCGCATTTTATTGCAAGCGCTACAAAACAACGCCAACAACAATACATCGATTGAGCCAGGCATTGCAGAAACACTGGCTAGACAAGCCGAAGCCGCTTCTAAACAACACGAGCAAATGGGCCTAACCCCAGTGTTATTGGTGCCAGCGCCGTTACGCGCTGCGCTTGCAAAATTTTTACGCCGTTCCGTTCCACATCTTCGTGTGTTGTCACATGAAGAATTACCAGATTCAAAAACTATTCGCGTTACTAGTCTTATTGGAGGTCAAGCATGAACATTAAACGATTTTTCGGAAAAAACTCACGCGAAGCGTTGAGCATGGTGCGTAAAGCCTTAGGCGAAGACGCAGTGATTATCTCAAACCGTGCCAGCAATGGCGGTAACGAGATATTAGCGGTGAGTGAATCGGATATGCACGCGATGGCCAATCAATTTAGTCCGCTGAATGCTGATATGTTGGATAGCCCGACCATTCAACAGCCAATGGAAGAGTTTGACGAAGAGGATTATGCAGATGCACCTACCCTGCTCTCTATTCTGAATCAAAACAAACGCGCACCTAAAGAACCAGAATATGTGCCAGAAAGACCAAAAGCTGCAACACCTGCGCCAGCACCAAGACGCGCACCCCCTGCTCCAGCTAGCTATGAGCAACCCAGCTATGCGCAACCGCATTTTGATATGCATGCACAAGAAGCGATTGCGGGCATGTCGCACCAAGAACTCAGTGAGCAATTCAGCATGATGTTGAGCGAAATGCGCGGTATGCGTAACAGTGTGCAAACACAACTGACCACCATGACATGGAATAACCATTTACAAAACAACCCTGTCAAAGCAAAAATTCTCAGTACTTTATTGGCGGCTAATTTCAGCGCATCGCTATCTAGACAATTGGCAGAAAAGTTACCTAACAGTTTAGACATGGCCAAAGCCTCTGCTTGGATCAAAGGTGCATTAGCAAGAAACTTAGACACGATTAAAGATGAAAGCGAACTGCTGGATCAAGGTGGCGTATTTGCCTTAGTTGGCCCTACTGGCGTTGGCAAAACCACTACTACCGCTAAGTTAGCAGCGCGCTATGTGATGAAACATGGCACACAAAACTTAGGGTTGATTACTACCGATGGCTACAGAATTGGTGGACATGAGCAATTACGCATTTACGGCAAAATTTTAGGCGTGATGGTATACGCGGTAAAAGACGAAGCCGATTTAAAAATTGCACTGAACGAACTTAAAAACAAACATACGATTTTGATTGATACCGTAGGTGTGAGCCAACGTGATCGCATGGTGACAGAGCAAATTGCCATGCTGTCGAATATGAATGTCAAAATCAAAAAACTGTTGTGCTTAAACGCTACTTGCACCGGTGAAACCTTGACTGATGTGATTCGTGCCTACAAAGGCCGTGCGTTAGATGGCTGCATTATCACCAAATTGGACGAGGCAGCTACGGTCGGCAATACGCTAGATGTCATCATCCGCGAGAAACTCAAACTGTATTACACCACGCATGGTCAACGCGTGCCTGAAGACATCAAAGTGGCAAATAAAGTTGAGTTAATCTCCAGAGCCATGACACTTAATTCTACCAGTTGGCCATTCCAATATTTGGAAGAAGAACTGCCATTTGTGGTGGCCAATATCGACAACTATGCAGATTACATTAAAGCAACGGAGGTGGGTCATGCTTAATATTCAACAAGACCAAGCCGCTGGCTTACGCAGAATCATGGCGGCGCCTGCGCCACGCATCATTTCGATTGTATCGGCTGCTTCAACCCACGATAAATCACGTTTGATGACCAACCTCGCTGCATCCATCAGCGATCAAGGCAACAAAACTTTGGTGATTCATGCTTCTAAAGAATCTTCAGAGTCTTTTTATGGCATCAATGCCCTGCCTACGTTGGTGGATACGGCACATAAAAAAATACCGCTGAACAAAGCCATACATTTATCACAGCATGGGTTTTCTATTGCCAAAATGATGCAAAAAAGCCAGTTGGACAATATGCTCAATCACAGCATGAGTGAGTATTTAACTGGCCTATTCAATACGCTTGCCAATCAATATGAAATTTTATTGGTAGATGCATCATTGAACAAAGCCCATTTACTCCCGATTAGCTTATTGAACGATGGCGAAATCATTATTCAGCTGACACGTGAGCCAGAATCCATCAAAGATGCTTACACCATGATTAAGAATATCTACAGTCAATTAGGGCGCCGACGCTTTGGCATCATTGTGGACAATGCCACAGATGCGCAGGCCAAAGTGGTGTTCAACAATATTTCATCCGTCGCTAAACGCTACATGCGGGTGGATTTAGAGTTTTTTGGGGCGATTCCCAAAGACGATCATTTAAGCAAAGCCTCACAACTAGGACGTTCAGTGATTGAGGCATTCCCATTGGCGACTGCTTCTAGTGCATTCAAAAAAATGGCGCTTAAATTGGACTATAAACACGCCACACCTGCAGATCTCACTCCTGCACAATTTGCCCAAGAACAGTACGCCTGAGTTTAGGCCAAAGGTTATTTATGTATACAGTTACCGGAAAACAAGATCAAAAGTGCGAAATGCTGGCTAAGCATGCCACGATGGTCAAAAAACTTGCGTATCAACTCAAAGCCAAGTTGCCGCCCAGTGTCGAACTAGATGATTTAGTTCAAGCTGGGATGATTGGCTTGTTGGATGCGATCAATCGTTACGAAGATACACATGGTGCACAGTTTGAAACGTATGCTGCGCAACGTATCCGTGGTTCGATGCTCGATGAGCTACGCAGTGCTGATTGGGTACCACGCAGTGTGCGTAAAAATATGCGCGATATCGAATCTGCCATTCATCAGCTTGAACAACAGCTTGGCCGCGCACCTTCGGAAAATGAGATTGCAAAAAAACTTGAAGTTTCCTTGCAAGACTATTACGAAACCCTGGGTGATTGCCAAGGCCATCAGCTGGTCTATTACGAAGATTTTCATGATGAGGACAGTGGCAGCGAACACTTTTTAGATCGCTTTGTAGATGATACAAGCAGCGACCCGATTAAAGGGTTGTTAGAAAGTGATTTCCGCGATGCACTCATTGAATCGATTGAGGCATTACCTGAGCGCGAAAAAATACTGATGGGTCTCTACTATGAGCAAGAGCTCAATCTGAAAGAAATCGGGGCTGTGATGAGTGTTTCTGAGTCTCGCGTCTGCCAATTACATAGCCAAGCGGTGGCAAGATTGCGCGCACATTTGAAAGAAAGAACATGGACTGGGGTAGTGTAGCCGGCCTCAGCATTGCCCTGATTGGGCTGCTGATAGGCCAAGCGGTTGAAGGTGGGCAAATTGCCTCCCTAGTACAGCCTGCAGCGCTGATGATTGTGCTATTTGGCACCTTTGGTGCGGTATTGCTGCAAAGCAACTATGCCAGCTTTACCAATGGCCTTGCCATGGCCAAACAAGTATTTGTAGTGCCGCATGATGATCGCCATGAATTAATCGCCCGCATCAATGCCTGGGCAGTCTTTGCGCGAAAAGAAGGTATTTTCATGTTGGAAAATTTCTTATCACGCGAGTCTGAGCCGTTTATCCGCAAAGGCTTACAACTGATGATTGACGGCACGCCGCCAGATCGCATCAGAGAGATATGCGCCATCGACATGCACTTTTATGAAGTAAAACAGCGTACCGCTGCCAGAATATGGAGCGCTGCAGGTGGCTACGCGCCGACCATTGGTATCTTGGGCGCTGTCATTGGGCTGATTCAGGTCATGGAAAATTTGTCTGACCCAAGTAAATTAGGTAGTGGCATTGCCATTGCGTTTGTCGCCACAATTTATGGCGTTGCTTTGGCTAATCTGGTATTTCTACCTATTGCTAGCAAGCTCAAATTATTGATTAATCAGGAGATGATGCGCCGAGAGATGTTACTCAACGCATGGGTATCAATTGCCAGAGGGGATCACCCGAAAATTGTCGATGAACGTTTGCAATCTTATTTACATTGATGGGCGAAGCTTGGCATGATTAGAAGACCACCCTGTGAGGATGATGAAGATAACCCAGACCGCTGGTTAGTCTCGTATGCAGATTTCATCACCCTGCTGTTTGCATTTTTTGTGGTGATGTATGCCATTTCTTCTGTGAACTTAAGCAAATATAATGCGCTCACCAATGCGATGGGCAGTGCTTTTACAGGTAACAATCCGCAATCGATTCAGGTAAAAAAAATTGAGGTCAAACCACAGCCTGAAAAAACCATCATCAAACCGTTGCCTTTAAGTTATTTGTACCAAGAAAAATTAAGACGTGAGCGCGAGTATATGGCACGTGTGGGTCTAGAGCTTTCTAACAAACTCAGCAACTTGATACAAGATGGCAAAGTACAAGTGATGCAAAACAACCGCGGCGTGCGCATCGACATTAGTGACAGTGTGTTGTTCGCTTCTGGCTCAGCCGATATCGCCGAGGATGCAGTCGCAATGCTGAATGAAATTGCGATGATTTTAAACAGCAATCCACGCTTTATTCAAGTGGAAGGCCACACGGACAACACCCCTATTCACAATCAATTGTTTTATTCAAACTGGGAATTATCAGCAGTACGAGCAACCACAGTAGTTCGTTTATTGAACCAGGCGGGCATTGCCGCTAACCGCCTAAGTGCTATTGGCTATGGCGATACTCAACCACTTTCTAGCAGCGATACTGAGTTTGGACGGGCTAAAAATCGTCGTGTGTCCATCATGATATTGTACGAAACGAATAATGTGGTAGATGATAGTTTAGAAATTAAACCACAATCATTTGAAGCGCCAGTCAATCCATCTGCATTCATCTCTAATGCGACAAATGCTAGTGTGGAGTAGTCTTAAACAAGGCGTTAAACTGCTCAATCACCATTGGTCGACCAAAATAAAACCCTTGATAACGCCTGCAGCCATTGGTCAATAGCAACTCACGTTGCTCATGTGTTTCCACACCTTCTGCAATTACCCCAATATACATACTTTGCGCCATGGCAATGATGGTGCGCACAATCGTTCTGTCGTGGCTATCCGTCACTATGTCTCGCACAAACGATTGATCAATTTTAAGCTGGTAAAGCGGTAATCGTTTTAAATACTGTAAAGATGAGTAACCAGTGCCAAAGTCATCTAGCGAGAACTGCACACCAATCTGACCCAAGGCATTCATATACTCCACCGTCTCTTCTACATTCTCGAGCAACATACTTTCTGTTAACTCTAATCGCAGATACATAGGATCTATGCCATGTTTTTCGATACAGTCTTTCACCAGTTGTACAAAACCAACCTGCCTAAACTGCTTCGCACTGATATTCACAGACAAGGTAAGCTCGCGCGTATTTGGATTGTCTTGCCATGCCTTGATTTGTGCACAAGCTGTGTCTAACACCCAGGCACCGATTGGAATAATCAAGCCAGATTCTTCGGCCAGTGGGATAAAGTTAGCCGGTGAAACCATGCCACGCTCTGGGTGCATCCAACGTATAAGTGCCTCTGCGCCAAATGGCTGCCCCAAATGATCTACTTGCACCTGATAATACAGGATGAACTGATTCTCGCTGAGCGCTTTTCTAAGTTCTGTTTCTAGCCCCACAAGCGCTGTAATATTGGCCTGCATGGTTGGGTCAAAAAAACGATAAGCATTACGTCCTGATTTTTTGGCCTGAAACATCGCAATATCTGATTGTTGCAGCACTTCTTCAGCATCTATTTTTTGCTGTCCAAACAAAGTTATACCCACACTTGCGCTCACATGGTGCTTTTGCTTCGCAATCGTAAATGGTTTTGTCAGTGCTTTTAATATGCGGCCTAACACTATCTCTACTTGTTTTGCCGCTTCTATCGGTTCGCTGCTTAAAGCCTCTAACAGCACAACAAATTCATCTCCGCCTACTCGTGCAACGGTGTCTGCCGCATGTAAATTGGTTTTCAGCCTATTCGCCACCTCTAGCAACAACATGTCTCCAATGTCGTGTCCACGAGAATCATTCACTGTTTTAAATTGATCTAAATCTAGGTACATCAGCGCGCCATTAGCGCCTGATTCGAGATTCATCGCCATAGAGCGTTTGAGTTGTTCGAATAAAAATCGTCGGTTAGGTAACCCTGTTACGTCGTCGTAATAGGCAAGATGCTCAATTTTAGATACAGAGTCATGGCGCTCTAGGGCAATGCTAATGAGCCGTGCAGATTGCTCAATGAGCGTAATATCATTGTCATCAGGCGAGGCAAAAAAATGATGGTAAACACCTAATGAACCAAGCACATTGCCTTTTGCGCCAATAATTGGTTCTGCCCAACTAGAATGTATACCATATTGTTTTGCAATTGCACTCGTTTTTAACCAGTACGGATGTGTCAATATATTTTCAACAATGACACGTTGTTTTGTAAATGCGGCTGTACCGATAGAACAATAACCCATGCCAATTTTCATACCATCTTTGGCTTTCAAGAAGCCTTCTGGTAGGTGACCATGCGAGGCAATGTTTAACTTCTGCCCCTTAGCATCTGACAATGCAATTAAGCAGAACATGGATGGATTAATTTGCTCTAGTCCATTCACAATGCTATCAAGTACAACCTGCAGGTTTTCTTCATGAACAACAAGCTCCAACATTCTACTTCTAAATTGTTCGTAACTGGTCATTCGGCGGCGTTTCGAAATATCGCGGGCAAAACCTACTGTACCTAGCACTTTATCGCCCACAATCACTGGGGATTTATAAGATTCAAACCAAAGACGATTACCTTCCACCTCGATGATTTCATCTAAGGTTTTGGGCTCGCGGCTTAACATCACTGCCTTGTCCTGTTTTCGATACATGTCGGATAGGTCTGGCGTCCAAAAATCTGCATCGGTTTTTCCAATGACTTGATCGAATGAAGTGGCTCCGCATGCTTTTAAAAAAGCTTGATTGACGGTTAAGAAGCGACCGTCTTTGTCTTTTAACCACACCATGAATGGGAAATTATCGAGCAGCGAGCGTTGATACGCTTCTTTTTGTCTCAATTCAGCATCTGCAAGTTTCATCGCGGTGATATCAAACAAGGTCATGCGCACCATGGATTGATTTTCTGCCGCAGGCGTGCGTACGCAGGTGAGTTTGACATCCACATGCGTATTGGCTTCCTCATTCGAGAGTGCCAGCTCAAACGAAAGCTCACCACCTTCTTGCATAGTTTTTAATGCTGAAAACTGGCTTTGCCAATACTTCTTATTGTCTTGTGAGACAAAGCTAGCAAAGCGCACTTTACCCAAATCTTTGCGTTTGACCCCCAATGCATTACGGGCCTTCCAGTTGGCTTCTGACACCATGCCACTTTCATTGACTGTTAAATAGCCAATAGGCGCAAACTCGTATAAATCAATATATCGATCGTTGGATTCCAATAATGCCTGCTGTGTTTTGCGTAATTTGGCTTGCTCTTCTTTACGTTCGGTGATGATGTCAAACACCCCTAGCAAACCAATAATTTCATTTCGTGCATTACGTAGTGGTACTTTAGATTTTAGTGCCCAGTCTCGTTTACCTTGGCTATTGATGACTTCTTCCTCATAAAATAGTTTAGATTCACCTGCGGCCATAATGTCAGCATCAATTTGGGTGAATTTTTGAGCGTAGGCAATTGGGAAAAAGTCTTTATCAGTTTTACCGAAAATATCGGAAGGATCACTTAGACCCATCTCTTGCGCAAATGCTTTGTTACAACCTAAATAGCGCGATTGCTTGTCTTTCCAAAAAATCTTAGAGGGCGCTGCATCAATGACTGTAACTAACAGATAGCGTGATTCCTCAATTGCTGCCTGTAGCGCGTTTTGTTCTGTAATATCTTTTACTACACACACGTAATTATTGGCTTCATTGTACTCATCCAACACAGGCGTAAAAGTCACTTCGTTTAAAAATGCATTACCTTCTTTGTGATAACTAATGACCTCACCAGAAAAAGCCAGGTTTTGCGCGAGGAGTTGTTCAATCTCTAACGAAATGTGCTTGTTTTCTTGCCCTGTGTACAAAAAGGCAAAGTCTTTCCCCATTAAATCATCTACGGCATAGCCTGTAATTCTCGTAAATGCGTCATTTACAGCGATGATATTTTTGTGGCTATCCGCCACCAATACGCCTTGCGAAATAGCACGAAAAGCGTAGGAATCAATTCTTAATTTATCTTGTGCCTTTTTCTGTTCAGTGACATCGCGAATTAGTGTCACGTAGGTATCATGCCCATCCTCTTTTTTATTTTGAACAAGCGAAAGCTCAAACCAGCGCTTGCCTTGTAGCAAGTCTAATGCAAAATATTTACCATGTGAGCGGCCTGCTGACTTAGCCTCATGAATCGCTTGCAAAATAGCTTCACAAGCACGTTTTGGAAGAAACACATGTATCGGCTCGCCGATAAAAGCATTGGGTGAGTCTGCCAGCAATTCTTGCGATGCGGAATGCACAGACTGACAAATCCCATGTTCATCTACTTCAAACAGCAAATCAGGGATAGAACCTAATTGAGCATGCATTGCTATACCGCCCATGATAGCCGTCTCTTTAAGCTGCTTATTCTCCGTGATGTCTTTGATGTAGCCCGTCCATAAAATACTGCCGTCTGGCTCTAATTCTGGGGAGGAGTTACCGAATAACCAGCGCACAATATTGCTATTGGCGTAGGTCACACGAAACTCACAATGCCAAGGTGCCATCTTTTCTGCAGAAATGCGGCCAGTTTCAACAAACCGGTCATAATCACGTGGATCAATTCGTTTGAGTAACTCACTTGCGTCAGATTGCACTTGATCAGGCGTTAGCCCAAACAAATCAATGATTTGTGGGCTTGCATAGGGCATGCTGATGGATTTATCGGGGGCAAGACGGAATTGATACAGCATTCCGTGCAAATGTTGGGTGATTTTTGAAAGTAGCGTTAATGCGTTTTCACCAGCATTGTCTACTTTGTGGTCAGTAGGTCCCATTTTCAACTTTCAATCAGTTCAAGTTAAACAACGGATTTCTACTTTGTTGTATGAAAAAGAAAAAACGTAAAGTGCAAGCACATACGTCAATACTCACCACATTCATTTTTCAAAAACAATGATGTTCAACTTATATTTATTATTTTATAAACATACACTTGCTGATGTATATTTATGTAGTAGATTTAGATTGAATAATGCAAATATTATCGACTGTTGTCAATAAGTTTGTATGAATTATTTATTAAACGATGAGCGGACCACGTAGGTAATGTTGCGATTGCGTTTGCCCGTTTTTGCCATAGGTATCTGTGCGTACAGACTCCCCTTGTAAATGGCTGAGCATTTGTTGGTTGCGGTTGAAGTGTTTATTAATGAGCACGCCATTTAAACGATTCATCTCTTTGGCTTGCACCAATGCTTTTTGAAAATTATCCCAAGCACGATTCAGAATAGGCTTGGCCTGACCTTTGAGCCATTTAGCCATGCCCTTTTCATTGGGTTCGTAGCCGTTGGAAGCGAGTGCATCGTAGCGACTTTTTGCGGCAACACTGAGTTGTTGAAGCAACACCAAGCGTTTATCAATCAATTGTTCAATGGTATGCACATCTGAGACTACCAATGCAGCTTGCTCCTTCTGTAAGTCCGTCAGCAACTGATTGACCAACAGCGCATCATGCTCAAAATTAATATCTGAGCGTATGGTTTTAGCAGTATGAGATGGCGTTAACATGGTGAACCTCTATGTTGATTATTTTTTCAGTAAATCTTTCACGGTATCCATCAACCCATCCGCTACTTTTTCGGAATTCACTTTAAATTGGCCACTTTCAATGGCTGATTTAATGGCGTTGACTTTTTCAGCGTCGAATACACCGCCAGCAGATACTTCAGAGGCAATTGACTGCAACTGCACTGATATAGGTGATAGCGTTACATTTTCAGTCGATTTAGAAGTGCCGGCTGCTTCTGTTTTATTCCCAGCAATACCGTTAGCACCCGCACCTTTACCAGCGCCAACTTTATCAGCACCTAAGTCGACTTTGTTCAGGTCTACTTTGTTTTTGATGGAATCATTAATTTTCATGGTTAAATCCTTTTCGCTAAATTCTGTGCTGTACCTGCTCAGTTAAAACACCTTTGTATATGAGTGGTATCGGCATAGTTTAAGCGAACTTTAATCCTTTGTGATATTTTTTATTGTTATTCATCTAACAACTAAATATTACTATCATTTATATTTAAATTCATACAGTTAAATATAATAACTAATAAATTACTTCAACTTTTCCACCGGTGCGGGCAATCCCTGAAACCAATTGTCCATTCGCTACCTTCACTTGGACCACTTGCCCTTCGCTTGCTTTGGTCATGGCTTTACCTTCGGCGGACACTGAAAATCCCTGCCCATTCGACACCACCATCACGCTTTGGCCTTGAAGCAACACGGGGCTAGTTTTGAGCATATCTTGGCGTAACACTGTGCCTGCTTTCATTGAGATATTCACGGTGCGTCCAACGGCTTGTGCTGCATCTGTGAAAATACCCGCTGGCAACTGCGTTAAATCGCCCGATTCATACATCATGTCTTGCGCTGTCACTAGTTGACCTTGTACTAATGGCCCTGTCGCCACTAGGTATTGTGCTTGCACGCTTATCGTTGCTTGCACATAAATTGTCCATTGTGGTGCCATGCAACGCACGCCAACACTGGTTTTACCCCAAGGGCGACTGCCGTTCGGCATAAACACATTAACGTCCTGACATGCCGCTAACTTGAGGTTAGGATCAATTCCGCCAGTGCTCACAGTGACCTTGCCAGGATAACCCATGGTTTGCACAGTCAAAAAATCGGTAATTTTGTCTTTTAATACAGCAAGATTTTGTTTGGTTTCAGCAGGTGTATTGATAGCAACTTTCTGGGGTGGCACGCTGGTATCCGCCAAGGCAAAGGTGCTAAGCATGAGGAAACATACCATAGGAACAATGTTCAACTTGTTGATTTTAAACATATCTGGCCTGACATTTCGCATGACTTCAACCTATTTATACACTGAATTAATGATGCATTCTACGCATTCCGCGCACAACTAAAGTGAAGAAAAGGACGGTTTTTCTCCTTTTATTTCCATCATGAAACCTCGCCCCTTAGTTTTAGACTTGCCATAAGACTGATAAAAGTAAATAGACTTTGGGCCAGTGAGAGCGTGCCATTGATAAAGTCTGTTGAATGAAAGGAATCGCGATGTTGAATAAATTAGATGCAGCGTTAAGTTTTCATCAAAACGCATTAAGGGTGCGCAGCCAACGCCAGGAGGTGATCGCTGCCAATATAGCCAATGCAGACACGCCTAATTACAAAGCGCGTGATATTGATTTTAAATCAGCCATGCAACAGGCATTGGGCCAAAGTGCGCAAACCAGCGGCTCAACCGCAAACGGGATGAACAGAACATCTGATATGCATATCAACAGCGGCACTGGTAGCAGTGCAACTGGCGCCGGTGAACCACTGTTTAGACCGATTATTCAAGGTAGTGTCGATGGCAACTCAGTGGATATGGATGTAGAGCGTAACCAGTTTGTGGATAACGGACTACGTTATGAAGCCAGTCTTAATATGATTAACGGGCAAATTAAAAAAATGCTCACGGCCATTCAAGGTCAGTAATTTTCCTTTAAAAGGAGTTCGCGATGTCTTTATTTAATGTATTCAATATTTCTGGTTCTGCCATGAGCGCGCAATCTCAGCGCTTAAACACGGTGGCCAGTAACCTCGCCAATGCAGATAGCGCCACTAGCGCCAACGGCAAACCTTATAAATCTAAGCAAGTAGTGTTTAGTGCCATTCCAAGTGCCAACCCTGCTGCCAGCGGCGTAAAGGTGAACAAAGTCATTGAGAACAATGCGCCACCTAAGGTGATTTTTGATCCCAAGCATCCACTCGCAGATGAAAAAGGGTATGTGACGATGCCTAACGTGAATGTGACCGAGGAAATGGTGAACATGATTTCGGCATCACGCGCTTATCAAAACAACGTAGAAACCATGAATGCTGCAAAAACCATGCTGATGAAAACACTCAGCATCGGCCAATAAGCTCACGCTAGATTAATTTAAGGACACTGACATGACAACCGTACAAACTAATGCACCATCACAAACCCTACTCGATAACGTGAATGGCTCTCAAAAATCAAACACATCTAGCGTGAATGATATTCAAGATCGCTTTATGACCTTGCTGGTCACACAAATGAAAAACCAAGACCCATTGAACCCAATGGATAACGCCCAAGTGACTAGCCAAATGGCGCAACTCTCTACCGTCACTGGTATTGATAAACTCAATGACACCATGGCAGCACTCATCTCTAGCGTGCAAGTGGGCCAATCTTACCAAGCCACCAGCATGATAGGCCACGACGTATTGGTCTCAGGCAGCAATGTTTCTACCGATGGGGCTGGCGGTTACTTTGGAGTGGAACTCCCAGTGGGCGCAGATAAATTATCTATCGCCATTAAAGACAGTGCAGGTAACACCTTGCGCAATGTCGAGCTAGGCGCGCAAAGCGCTGGCACCCTCCCCCTCACATGGGATGGAAAAACCAATGATGGCAGTGTTGCCGCCAGCGGCGATTACAAAATCGAGGTCACTGCGACTATCGGCAGCCAAGCCGTTGAGGTCTCTCCATTGAGCTACGCCAAAGTATTAAGTGTTTCCAACATAAACGGCGGTATTAAGCTGAATTTAAGCAATAACAGCTCAGTGAACACCACCGATGTAAAAGAGATTTTTTAAGGCCTTTATTTCAACGATTTCGGCAAATATGTACCCGTAACAGTTTAGGAGAACAAGATGAGCTTTCAACAAGGTTTAAGTGGTTTAAACGCAGCATCACAAACATTAGAAGTGATTGGTAACAACGTTTCAAATGCCAACACAGTAGGTTTCAAGCAATCACGTGCCGAGTTTGCAGACGTATTTGCCAATTCATTGACAGGCAGCGGCACCTCACAAATCGGTATCGGCACCAAAGTGGCTACCGTGGCACAGCAGTTTACCCAAGGCAATATTACAAGCACGAATAACCCATTGGATATCGCGATTAACGGTGGCGGATTCTTTCGTATGAGCGATGAAGGTACGATCACTTACACACGTAATGGTCAGTTTCAAATGGATAGATTTGGTTACATTGTGAACAGTCAAGGCAACCGTTTAACTGGTTACTCTGCAGATTCAGCGGGTGTACTCTCTACTGGCGCGCCAACAGAGCTCAATATTAATACATCTGATTTACAACCAACTGCATCGACAGAAGTCGAGGGCGTCGTCAATTTGGATTCAAGAAATACCGCGCTGACTGCAGCGGGTTTTGATCCAGCTGACCCAACAACTTATCATAACTCTAGCGCTGTGACAGTATTTGATAGCTTAGGTAACGCACATAATATTCAAAGCTTTTTTGTAAAAACTGGTGCTGGCACATGGGACGTATTTACTACAGCGGATGGCGTACCAACGACAGTACTGCCTGCGCCAACTTCAACCCTTACATTTAATGGCACTGGTGTAGGCCCTACCTCAGTGCCCGCATTACCAACGGTAAACTTTACACCGACTACCGGTGCTAGCCCTGTTTCACTCACTATTGATTACACTGATAGTACACAGTTTGGTTCTAACTTCAGTGTTAACTCCATCTCTCAAGATGGCTACTCATCTGGCCGCTTGTCTGGCTTTAGCACCAGCAACGATGGCATGATTATCGGTCGTTACACCAACGGTCAATCGCGCGTGTTAGGTCAAGTAGTGTTAGCCAACTTTGTCAATCCTAATGGTTTGCAATCATTAGGCGGCAACGCTTGGGCCGAGAGCGGCACCTCTGGCGACCCATTGGTTGGCCCACCAAACACTGGCGGCTTTGGCGTATTGCAATCCTCAGCGATTGAAGACTCTAACGTGGATTTGACTGCGGAATTGGTCAATATGATTACGGCACAACGTGTATACCAAGCCAATGCGCAAACCATTAAAACACAAGACCAAGTCTTACAAACCTTGGTGAACTTACGCTAGTTTAACTAGTAGAAATCACCGATGAAAGTAAATAAAAGATATCTGCATCACGCAACGAGCGCAACAAAGACAAGGAAAAAATTGGCAAAAAACCAGAGTTTATATCTAATAAATGAGGATTTTGCGGTAATTTTTAACACAGTATTTGCAAGCGCAGTAGAGATGCGGGTATCTTTTTAGGGAGTAGAAATAATGGACAGAATGATCTACACCGCCATGACTGGCGCAAAACATATCCTGGAACAACAGGCGACGACAGCGCATAACCTCGCCAACGCCACTTCTACTGGCTTTAAAGCCCAAGTGGATTCATTCCGCGCTGTACCTGTGATTGGTCAAGGCTTACCTACCCGCGCATTTGTTGTAGATGCCACGGTGGGCGCAGACTTTAATTCTGGTGCTATAGAACACACTGGCCGCGCATTGGATGTTGCCATTCAAGGCGATGGTTGGCTAGCGGTGCAACGTCCAGACGGTTCAGAAGGCTATACCCGCAATGGTGCACTTAAACTGAATGAAAACGGTGTATTACAAACTTCAAGTGGATTAACGGTGTTGGGCGATGGTGGCCCCATCAGCATTCCACCTAATGTATCGATCACTATTGGTAAAGATGGCACCATTTCTTCTGTTGCAGATGAGTCTGTCCCTGGACCCACCAATGTCATTGGCCGTTTAAAACTGGTCAACCCTGATACGGCCAACTTAAAACGCTCTGAAGAAGGTTTGTTTGTCACTAAAAACGGTGCCCTACCAGAAGCAGATGCCAGTGTGAGCGTGGTAAGTGGCGCACTCGAAAGCAGCAACGTGAATGTGGTAGATGCCATGGTCAACATGATTAGTTTGGCAAGACAGTTCGACATGCAGATGAAATTAGTACAGAGCGCTGAGAATAACGCCAATAAAGCCAGTCAACTCTTCAATATGAGTTAGTAAAGCCTGTATTACCATGGTGGTAAGGTTAAGCAAATTGCTTATAACGCTATGCGAAAGGATACATCATGATACGCTCGCTATGGATCTCCAAAACTGGGCTTGATGCGCAACAAACACAAATGGACGTGATTGCCAATAACTTGGCCAACGTCAGCACCAGCGGGTTTAAACGCTCACGCGCGGTATTCGAAGATTTGCTCTATCAAAACATACGCCAGCCCGGTGCACAATCTTCACAACAAACCCAATTACCGTCTGGCTTACAGTTGGGCACTGGCGTAAAACCAGTAGCCACAGAGCGCATTTTCACGCAGGGTAACTTACAACTCACGGGCAATGACAAAGACGTGGCGATTCAAGGCCAAGGTTTTTTCCAAGTATTGCTCCCAGATGGTACTACTGCGTATACCCGTGACGGTTCTTTCCAAATGGATAATCAAGGTCAACTGGTGACATCCAGCGGTTTTCCCGTGCAACCCGCCATTATTATTCCACCCAATGCGCAAAGTTTAACCATTGGGCGTGATGGCGTAGTGTCTATAACCACTGCTGGTTCAAATGCTTCGACACAAATTGGCTCGCTGCAGCTTTCTACCTTTATTAATCCAGCCGGTTTAATGTCTAAAGGTGAAAACCTATACGTAGAAACGGCTGCTTCTGGGAATGCTAGCAACAACAACCCTGGTGCCAATGGTGCTGGCTTGCTGACACAAGGCTATGTGGAAACTTCTAACGTGAATGTAGTGGAAGAGTTAGTGAATATGATTCAAACGCAACGTGCTTATGAAATCAACAGTAAAGCCATTACTACTTCTGACCAAATGCTACAAAAACTCACGCAAATGTAATGGTTGTTTCACTAGTTAGCGAGACGGATATGAACAAGTTATTAAAATATGGATGGTTAATAGTAACGGTTGCGGTATTAGGCGCATGTTCAATCACGCCTAGTACCATTGTGCAACAACCTATTTCAGCCAGATCCCAAGCGGCCGCGACTCCGCCAAAATCGGGGGCAATTTTTAATCAAGCGGCATACCGTCCACTATTTGAAGATCGCCGTCCACGCTACGTAGGTGACACCGTGACTGTCACCATTGCTGAAAATACATCGGCCACTAAATCTGGTGGTAGCTCAGCCAGCAAAGATGGTGCAATTGACGGTTCGATTTCTTCATTCTTAGGTAAAGCCATCCCAAAAGCGACCTTCTCCGCTGGCTCCTCAAGCAGTTACGACGACACAGCCGCAGCCAATTCCAGCAATGCCTTTAATGGTGCTGTAACAGCCACTGTAATTGAAGTATTGCCCAATGGCTTCTTAGTGGTGAGTGGTGAAAAACAAATTTCATTGGATAAAGGCACAGAGTTTGTACGCTTCTCTGGCGTGGTCAACCCAGACACCATTACGATTGGTAATGTAGTGAGTTCTACCAAAATTGCCGATGCGCGTGTTGAGTACCGTACCAACAGCAAAATTGACGCTGCAGAAATTGCCTCTATGTTTGCCCGTTTCTTCTTGAGTATCAGTGCGTTATAGGAGCTTTTGATGTCTTTTCAATATCGCAAACATAGTCAGCAGATTGTGAATACCCGAGCACTGTTAATGTGCTTGTTGACCATGATCAGTGTTTTACTCAGCCCGTCTGCACAAGCCGAACGTCTGAAAGACATCACCTCGATTCAAGGGGTACGTAGTAACCAACTCATTGGGTATGGTTTGGTGGTTGGCTTAGATGGCACCGGCGACCAGACAATTCAAACCCCTTTTACGGTGCAAAGCATTATCAGCATGATGCAACAAATGGGGGTGAACTTACCACCAGGCACCAATTTACAATTGAAAAATGTAGCCTCAGTCATGGTCACCAGTAGCTTGCCCGCCTTTGCGCAACCAGGCCAAACCTTAGATGTGACCGTGTCTTCGATGGGTAATGCCAAGAGTTTACGTGGGGGCACATTGCTCATGACACCGCTCAAAGGTGCTGATGGCCAAGTGTATGCCATTTCACAAGGCAATTTAGTAGTAGGTGGCGTGGGTGCTTCCGCCAACGGTACGCAAACACAAATTAACCATTTAAGCGTGGGTAGAATCTCCGAAGGGGCGACGGTTGAACGTGCCCTACCCAACCCGATCAGTCAAAACGGCAGTTTTAATTTAGAACTGAAAGAAAGTGACTTTTCTACCGCGTCATTAGTGGTGGATGCAATCAATGGTCGTTTTGGCAAAAATACAGCATTTGCAGAAGATGGTCGCGTGATTAAAGTCAATGCACCAGAGAATACCAGCCGTGTTGCATTCTTAGCTTCACTAGAAGCCATTAATGTCTCGCCATCTGCCACACCAGCCAAAATCATCTTGAATGCACGTACTGGCTCAGTGGTGATGAATAAAGCCGTCACATTAGATAGCTGCGCCGTGTCACATGGCAACCTATCTGTGGTGATCAATACAGCACCTGTGATTAGCCAACCTGGGGCATTCTCTGATGGCACCACGGTATCTACAGCAGTTTCGCAAATCGATATCACCAAAGAGCCAGGCAAAGTACTGAAATTAAACAGCGGCGCAAACTTAGCGGATGTGGTGAAAGCATTGAATGCGATTGGTGCCACACCCCAAGATTTATTAGCAATATTGCAAGCGATGAAAGCTGCGGGTGCTCTACGCGCAGAACTCGAGATTATCTAACATGGTCAACGGTGCCGATTTAACTGGGAAAGTGGCATTTGATGCCAACAGCCTAAATCAGCTTAAACAAGCGGCTAAAGAAAATTCGCCTGAAGCGCTGAAAGCGGTAGCCAAACAATTTGAATCCATCATGATGAACATGATGATGAAAAGCATGCGTGAGGCCAGTCCACAAGATGGCGTGTTTGATAACGAGCAAAGCAAGATGTTTACTTCGATGCTGGATCAGCAACTGAGTAGCAATTTAAGTGCGAAAGGTTTGGGTTTGGCCGATGTCTTAGTGAGACAGCTCAGCAAATCTACACAAACTGCAATGGATAACGTTGGACAAGCGCTGGACCAAGTGCCCGCAGCCGCCAGTGATTTGGTCGATAGTTTGATTGCTCCGCATTTTTCAAATACATCAGATAAAAAAACCAACCCTCTTTCACCAAACAGCAATGTTGAGAAACCTGCCAAAAGCAGCATCACTGAGAGAGTCTCTGAAGGGGTATCGGGATTTTTAAAAGAAATGGTGCAGCATGCCAAAGCCGCAACCCGCAGCACAGGCATGCCTACACATTTGATGTTAGGCCAAGCAGCCCTTGAAACAGGCTGGGGCAAAAAAGAAATCAAAGCCGCCGATGGCACACCAAGCTTTAACCTATTTGGCATTAAAGCCACAGGCAATTGGCAAGGTAAAGTGGTAGAAGCCACCACAACGGAATATATCAATGGTGTGAAACAAAAACGTATTGAGAAATTTCGCGCGTATGACAGCTATGCAGATTCATTTAAAGATTTTGCCAATATGATGAAAAACAACCCACGCTATCAACAGGTGGTAGCTAATGTGAATAACGTAGAGCATTATGCCCAAGCCATGCAGAGCGCTGGCTATGCCACTGATCCTGCGTACGCTAAAAAATTAGCCAGCGTGATTCAAAAGGTGATGTCTAGTTAATTAGGTGAAAGCGCCAAAAACACCAACATAAGATTAATTAAAATTTTAATGATTAAAGTTTTAGAGAATAGTGCCGTTAGGCAACACATGAGGACTAAAAGGACCATATCATGGCTTCCAACATTTTAAGTATCGGCAAGAGCGCACTCAATGCTGCGCAAATTGGGCTCAGTACCACTGGGCATAACATTGCCAACGCCTCTACGCCTGGCTATTCCCGTCAAGTGGTGGTGCAAGCCGCTGCGCAAGCGCAAAACTTTGGTTATGGGTTTGTTGGTCAAGGTGCAGAAGTATCTGGTGTGATGCGTGTATATAACGAAATACTGGCGCGTCAAATGATTAGCTTGCAATCGACGAGTGCGGCCTACAACACCTATGGCAACCAGCTTAATGCGATTGACAATATGCTCTCGGATGAAACCGCTGGGTTAAATCCTTCTATGAATGATTTTTTTGCCAGTGTTCAAGCATTGGCATCTAAACCCAATGATATTCCAACACGACAAACTATGTTGTCGAATGCGCAGTCGCTGGTGAATCGTCTAAACAGTATGGATAGCCGTTTAAATGAAATCGAGCAAGGCGTGAATAGCCAGTTAGTATCCAGCGTAGGTTTGGTCAATAGCTATGCCAAACAAATTGCCAGCCTCAACGATATTATTGAACAATCCATTAGCACTACGGGCAATATTCCGAATGATTTAATGGATCAGCGTGATCAATTAATTACAGAGTTAAGCAAGCAAATTAAAACCACTGTGGTGCCACAAAATCAAGGCACCTATAACGTTTTTGTTGGCAATGGCTTACCGCTTGTGGTGGGTGAAGACACATATAACTTAGTCACAACCACCTCACCAACTGACCCATCACGCATTGAAGTGGCTTACCAAAGTGCAGCCAAAGTCACCGTGCTAGGTGCATCCAGCCTCACTGGCGGTGCCATAGGCGGCTTAGTGCAGTTCAGAAATGACTCACTTGATGTAGTACAAAACCAAATTGGTCAGATTGCTGTATCACTAGCAGGTACATTTAACACACAACATGCACAAGGTTTAGATAGAAATGGTGATCCGGGTGGCATCTTATTTAACATTCCAGCACCAGTGGCTACCAGTAGCAGTGAGAATACGGGTACTGGTGAACTCAGTGCACAAATCATAGACCCAACCCTCATTACCAACAGCAATTATCGTGTGCAGTACGATGGTAGTAACTATAGGGTTACGCGCTTGAGTGATCAAACCTCACAAACCTATGCCAGCTTGCCACAAACCATAGATGGATTAACCATCTCGCAAGATAGCGGCACTATTAATGCTGGCGATGATTTTTTAATTCGTCCCACTGTCAATGCAGCTAGCAACTTGTCACTCGCGATTAAAGACGTAAACAAGCTTGCTGTAGGCAGTCCAGTACTGAGCGCAACAATAAATGCTGGTAACACAGGCACTGGTGCTATCAGTGCGGTGTCGGTGGATAGCAACTATGCAAGTGCCCCACTCACAACTGCATTAAACTTTACCTACAATAGTGGCTTGCCAAATACATTAACATTGGCGCCTTCTACACAACCAGTGACTGTCACCTATGGTGGCGTGAGCACTACCTACCCAGCTGGTGCACCTATCACCTACACCAGTGGTGCCACTATTTCTGTGGCGGGCACTAGCTTTAGATTGTCAGGGTCACCTGCCAATGGTGATCAATTTGAAATTGCACCAGGCACTAGCGCAGGTGCGGCAGATAACCGTAACGGCCTGTTGCTGGCCAACTTACAAACTACTGGCAATGTGGCCATGATAGGCAGTAACAGCAAAAACACTTACACCACTGCGTTTTCACAAATGGTGAGCAGTGTAGGCAATAAAGCACGCGAGCTTAAAGTGACGGGTGAAGCTGAAACTAAAGCGTTATCACAGGCAACAGCTGCCATGCAGTCAGAGTCAGGTGTGAATTTAGATGAAGAAGCAACCAATCTCATCCGCTATCAACAAGCGTATCAAGCTGCAGGCAAAATGATGCAGATCGCCAGTGAATTGTTTGATGTGTTGTTACAACTGGGTTAACCAAGGCCAATTAAAGGAAACGTATTATGCGTATTAGCACCAACACTTTTTTTGATCAAGGTATCGGCAAGATCACTGGGCTGCAGGCAGATCAATTAAGGCTCCAAGGCCAAATTTCTACAGGTAAGCGATTTGCCAACCCTTCGGATGACCCAGTAGCTGCCGCGCGTGCACTTGAGATCTCGCAACAAAAAGAAATGAATGCTACCTACACTAATGTGCGCACAGTGGCCAAAACCAATTTAGAAACTGTCGAGGCCAGTTTAACCAATATCACCAACTTATTGGTTGCAGCACAATCCACGCTGGTTGCAGCCGGTAACGGCGCTTACTCTAACTTAGAGCGCGGCTTTGTGGGGACAGATCTCAAAAATTCGTTGGATGCTTTATTAGGTTTAGCCAACGGTAAAGATGCCTATGGTACCTATTTATTTGCTGGTTATAATTCAGAAGTTGCGCCCTTTACAGCAACAGGTGCAGGTGCGACCTACAACGGTGATAGTAATGTGCAACAACTAAAAGTGGATGCGCAGCGCTTGATGGATGTGTCAGTGAGTGGTGATGAAGTCTTTTTAGCCAATGGCAATAACGTATTTACCACCTTAAACGATATTATTAACCTACTTAACACACCCATCACTGATGCGACTACACAAGCCGCATTCTCCGCTGGCTTAGCCACTGCCATAAGCAACATGCAAACCTCTGTGGATAACATCATGAATGTACGTGCCGCGGTAGGTTCTAAACTGAATGAGTTAGACACCTTGGATATTTCCGGCCAAGACCGCAACTTGCAATATGAAAAATCGCTGTCTGAGATTCAAGATTTAGATTATGCAGAAGCGTTATCTGAGTTTGCTAAAAATCAAACCATCATGGAAGCGGCGCAAAAATCATTTTCTTCCACCGCGCAGCTATCACTATTTAATTTTATTTAAACCATCTAAACATTAAGTAAAAATCAATTTCAGTCCGGCAATCAGTAACACAATCGCCAGTAATTTTTTAATGGCTGGCGATTGAATACGACGGCTTCCAACATACGCACCCAAACTGCCGCCCAAAGCCACTGCGATAAGCATGCTTAATATATAGGGTGGTAATGATTTGGTTGCCGCAATATTGCCAGCAAAACCCGATATCGAATTAAGCAATACAAACAGCGCGGATACCGCAGCAGCCTTTTTTGCATCCGCCCAGCCCATAAATATCAGCAACGGCGTAAGGAATATCCCTCCACCTGTGCCAGTCAGACCAGATAACAAGCCAATACCACCACCTGCTGCGATTGCTTGTATGCGTGGCACTTCTTTTACCGCAATGGTTTGTTTAGATTTGACTAACAAACGCGTTGCTGAATAAATCAAGACTAGTCCTAACAGTATTTTAAACACATCAGTGGGTAACGCCATGTGGCCGCCAATAAAAGCAAAAGGCACCGCTAATAATGCAAATGGCCAAAACAAAGTCCATGAAAAATGTCCTGATCGATAAAACTGCCAAGTGGTAATAGAGGCAACCAGAATATTAAGCGCCAAAGCCGTGGGTTTAATCATGAGCGGCGAAAGTGACATCAGTGACATGACAGCGATATAACCCGAAGCGCCTGCGTGCCCAACAGATGAATACAATGCAGCGATAATAAAGACTGCAAAAAGCAGTATGAATAGTTCAGGATACATAAGCTGAATAGAAAATAGGATGAATTTGCGTGCTGCAAATTATAAGGATTATGCCGTTTGGCGTGTGAAATAGTTATGCGTTTACCAACGCCATAGGTGCATAAACATGCTACTTAGTGACTTGCAGCATGTGGCTGGCGCCCTCTTCTATCATTCTTTCTAGCGGTTTCACCATTGTAGGCAATGACAGTGTAAGCACTAAGAAACCAATGCTGATAGTAATTGGGAAACCAATACCAAACAAATTGAGCTGCGGTGCTGTTTTGGTGAGTATGCCAAGTGCCATATTGGTAATCAGCAATGCCGTAATCACTGGCAAAGCCAAGAGTAAACCTGAGCTAAAAATGGTGCCGCCCCAACTGGCAATTTTCATGGCATCAATAGTTGGGCTATCTAGACCAATTGGCATCACAGTAAAACTATTGACTAGGGCGGTGACAAACAGCAAGTGACCATCTAAACTTAAAAACACCAGCATAGCGAGGATGTATAAAAACTGGCTGACGGCTGTGGTTTGTCCACTGGTTTGCGGATCAAAAAAACTGGCGAAACCCAAGCCCATACTCATTGCAATCATGTAGCCAGTCAACTCAATAGCCACAAACACAATACGCATGCTAAACCCTATTGCAACGCCAATCAGTATTTGTTGTACCAAGAAAAGCAAAGCTTGAAGCGAGAAAATCTCGAAAGCAGGGATGGGTGGGAAGGTAGGCACCATTACTAGAGTGAGAACAATGCCTAAGCCTAGTTTAATGCGGTTTGGAATAGATTTATGGCTAAGAATCGGTGCAACAGAAATAAAAGCCAATATACGCGTCAGCGGCCACAATAAGCCAATAAGCCAAGTTTGCAGTAATTCGCTACTAATGGTGACCATGACGCTGAGTGATTACAGTTTTTGTACGTTATCCAGCAAGGGCTGGTATACCGGTAAACACGGTACGCATATAGTCCACCATCGTGGTGAGCATCCAAGGGCCGACCACCACCAGTGAGGCAATCACCCCAACCAACTTAGGAATAAACGATAAGGTTTGTTCATTGATTTGGGTAGCAGCTTGAAAAATACTCACTAACAAGCCAATCGTAAGCACTACCAGCAATATCGGTGCTGCAATCATCAGGGTAACCTGCATGGCTTGCCCACCTATGGTCATTACACTTTCTGGCGTCATGATGTGTTCCTTTTATGCTTTATTTGTAATTGCTGAATCAGTGAAAACTTTGTACGAGTGAACCTAAAATCAATTGCCAACCATCCACCAACACAAACAGCATCAGCTTGAACGGTAGCGCGACAATCGCGGGTGATACCATCATCATCCCCATCGCCATTAGCACGCTGGCGACGACCATATCGATAATTAAAAATGGGATAAAGATAGCGAAACCAATTTGAAAGGCAGTTTTTAATTCACTGGTCATAAAGGCTGGTACTAATACACGTAAAGGAACTTGTTCTGGTGTTTCAATGTTTTGTACTTGCGCCATGTTGGCAAACAGCGCTAAATCACCTTCGCGTGTTTGTTTTAGCATAAAGCTTTTAAGCGGCTCCACGCCTTTGTCCATGGCTTCTTGCATGGTAATTTTGTTTTCAGATAACGGTTGATACGCGTCCACATAAATTTTGTCGATGACTGGACTCATCACAAAAAATGTCAGAAATAAAGCCAAACCAATCAGCACTTGGTTAGACGGCGCAGATTGCGTGCCTAGCGCTTGGCGTAATAGGGACAACACGATAATAATGCGCGTGAAGCCTGTCATCATGAGCACTGCTGCAGGAATAAACGAGAGTGAAGTGAGTAAAATTAAGGTTTGCAAACTGAGGGTATAGTCTTGCCCGCCGCCAGCACTTGGCGTCGCGTTAATCAATGGCACCCCATTTTCAGCCCATGCATGCATAGGCAGCACCATCAAGCACAAGGCTAGCAGTACGCCACGCATTAACCAATGTGAAAACGCTGATTTAGTCATATTCATTCACTTATTTCTGAGGAAATTTTTGCATGGATTTTTTGAGCCAATTGGTAAACGGCTGCAATGGATCATGTCTTAAATGTTGTGAATCGGATGGTGCATTATCAGCACCCGTTTCTGTAAAAGCACTAGCGTTGGTACCAGGTTCTAAGTTGGCAATATTGGTGACTTGTCCGCTTGCTACACCCACCACTAACCAGCGCCCTGCCACTTCTAACACCACCACACGCTCACGTGTGCCTACACTGGCGCCACCTACTACACGAATCACAGATGGCTGCGATGCCACACCAGGTAAGAATTTTTTTGCGCCCCAAGCAAATAGCGCCATAACACCCAACACCACGATTAAACCAAACACCATTTTCACCACACTCATGGTGGGGCTTGGTGAAGTGGTATCAGCAGCTAAGCTCGCCATGCTCCACATGCTTAAGAAAACAACAGTTGAACCTCTAGATAACAACATAATGACCTTTACACGATTGACCAACTGCAAACCACATATATGGACTAGCGATTAATTTTGCGAATACGCTCTGCCGGTGTAATGATGTCTGTTAGGCGAATACCAAACTTATCATTCACCACCACAACTTCGCCTTGTGCAATCAAGCAGCCGTTCACCAACACATCCATCGGCTCACCCGCCATGCCATCTAATTCAACCACAGAGCCTTGTGCCAATTGCAATAGGTTCTTAATAGCAATTTTGGTACGGCCCAGTTCAACAGTGAGTTGCACTGGAATATCCAAAATAAAATCAATGTCATTTTGGGTATCGTGTAACTTGTTGGCTGGGGTAAACTCAGTAAATACCTGTGCTTTTTCCACGTTATCTTGTAAGGCTGAGGATTCGGCAACAGATTGCTCTGCCATGGCTGCACCCCAGTCATCTTCCGCAATTGTCTCTACACCATTGTCTGCCATCGTATCTTCCATTTCTGCTTGAGTTTCTGCTGCTAAAGGATCAGTCGCCATTGGGTTCCCCCTTCACATATTCAGTTGAGTTTGAGCGTAATAACTTCTCTACGCGTAGGGCATATTGCCCATTGAATAAACCATATTTACATTCCATTACAGGGATACCATCTATCTTTGCCTCAATAGCGTTATCAATGCTGATAGGAATAACATCACCCGCTTTAAGATTGAGCACTTCACCTAAATGAATTTTTGTTTTGGCCAAATCAGCCACAATCTCCACTTCGGCCGCCTGTACTTGCTGTGTCATTAACTTGACCCAACGTTTGTCCACACCTAACACCTCACCCTGCAAAGGGGATGTCAGCAAATCTTTAATGGGTTCTACCATCGAGTACGGTACGCAGAAGTGCATCTCGCCACTGGCTGGTCCTAACTCAATATTGAACGTAATCGCCACCACGACTTCATTAGGTGTCGCAATATTGGCAAATTGCGTATTCATTTCAGAGCGAATATATTCAAACGTGACTGGATAGACTGGCTCCCAAGCCTTGCCATAGCTTTCGAACACAATCCCTAAAATACGGTGAATAATGCGTTGTTCGGTTTGCGTGAAATCACGCCCTTCTACTCGAGTATGAAAGCGGCCATCGCCGCCAAACATATTGTCTACCACCAAAAATACCAAGGTTGGGTCTAGCACCATGAGCGCAGTGCCTCTTAATGGATTGGCATGAACAAGATTTAAATTAGTGGGCACCACAAGGTTACGAATAAAATCGGTGTATTTGATAATGCGTACTGGGCCAACTGATACTTCTACGGTGCGGCGTAAAAAGTTGAATAACTCAATACGGAGTAAGCGCGCAAAGCGCTCATTGATAATTTCCAATGTCGCCATACGGCCACGCACAATACGCTCTTGCGTAGCAAGGTTGTAATTTCGCACACTGCTGTCATCAGCATCAGGCTTGTCGTCACCCTGATCACCCTCAACCCCTTTGAGGAGCGCATCAATTTCGTCTTGCGAGAGGAATTTATCGGACATAATTTGCTCGATTTATATTACTGAACCACGAAAGAAGTAAACAACACGCTAGTAATTTCTTGGGGTTTTTCGCCTTTGGCAAATGGTTTTTTCAATTCGGCTAGTATTTCTTCGCTTAATAAGGCTTTACCTTCAGAGGTGGAAATTTCAGAGGCTGTTTTGCTTGTCAGCAACATCAACATACGGTTTCTAACCGCTGGCATTTGTAGCTTCACATACTCAGCCACCTCTGGCCCAGCCACTTGCAAGGTCACATCCATTTGCAAAAATTTTTCATCAGGATCAGGCTGAAGGTTCACGGTAAATGTTTCTAAGGCTAAGAACACGGGTGGCTTGGGCGCCTCCACTTTTTTCTCAGCTTTTTTATCGCTAGGTTTGGCTTTCATGAAATACCAAGCAGCACCGCCACCAATACCCGCTAACAACAACACTGCAGACAAGATAATGACCAATTTCTTTTTGGAGGATTTAACGGGTGCTTCTGCTTCTTCGGTTGCTGCGTCTTGTTTTGGATCTTGTGCCATCTGCCATACCTTTCTAACTCAATCACTTCCAAAATGCGCGCACATCAAAATGTACGCTGTATGGTGACATTATGAGAAGAAAAGCGTCTGGAATATGGTTAGATAAGAGATGGAAAAAGCCGTCTAATCCCAAGTTTCAATCAGTAAGGCAGTTCATCATGACGCAAGAGTTGCGTCGTGACGCTAGATTAGGCAAACGTATCAACTAAACCATTAGCGACGCGCTGAGTGACAGTCTGCGCCGTTGTACTCTCATCAGCGCTATTAGAGGCGGTTTGCTCCAAGCGTTGTTGTGCACGGTGTTGCATGGCTTGCTCAAATTGGCGTTGTGATTGCGCTTGAGAACTCACTTGTGCATTGCCTAGCTGCATGCCAGTGTCTTGCATTTTATCGCGCAACATTTGCATCCCATCCTGTAGTGCTTGGCGCACTTCAGGGTTATCTGAAATAAACGTGGTGTCCACTTGGTCATTCTCTACTTGAATCACCACTTTTAATGGCCCCATGTCAGGCGGGTTTAGTGTCAATGTCGCACTTTGCTCACCTTTACCTATCATCCACACCACTTTTTGATTTACCGCTTGGTTCCAACCAGGTTTACCAAACGCAGTAGGAATTTCATTGGCAGCCATCACACTATTAGCCGCAACCGTTTCTTGCAATTTGTTAGGCGCTATGCTGCTTATGTTGATTTGAGCTGGCGTCGCTTTCACATCCAACTCTTTTGCATTGGTTTCTGTAGTTAACACTGGCACTGTGGCTAACTCTTTCTTGCCAGCAACCTCACTTGCACCGCTTTGCGCAACTGCTTTCTCATCCACAATAGAGTCTGCTGCTATATTTTCTTTATCTGACAACCCTGCTTTAGTGTCAGGTTTTGCTGTTGTATCGGTTACGCCAGTGCGAGACACGGCCGCAGAATCAGCAGCCATTTTTTGCAGGCCTAAAGCAGTGTCCATTGCTGTCTCGCCTGTCACTTCACCCTCTAACACCGCAGGTTTATTCAGGTTGATTTGCGTAGCAGATTGCAAACCCATTTGCATCAAAATCACATCTTGAATAGGTGCAGGTGTGCCCGCTGTCTGCTCTTCCGCCTTAGCTTGTTCACTCAATGCAGGTTCTTTCGCTACTGTATCGGTAGTTTCTTTAGGCGCTGTGTCTGCATCAGCTGGCGCTTTGCTAGCATCATTTGCTTTGGTGTCTTTTACTTTAGCAGCTTCGTTTTGCATGCCATTGGCATTGGCTTCTTTCTGCTTCACTTGTTTTTTGAGCATTTCTGCAAAGGCGTTTGGTGCTGTAGAAACCGTATTATCCGCACCTGCATTGTTGGCATTGTCTTGGTTTGCCATTTGCTGTCTCACGGGTGCCGCTTTAGCCATCTGTAAAGTTAAGTTTTGCATCTTATGTTCCTTATTAAACTGCGAATTCATCGTGTGTTTTTACGCTAGTTTTACATCGCCTTATTTAGCGTGTCTGGTGGCACGCATAGCAAATTCATCCATCATCAGTTGCTCTTTTTTGTTGGCCACTTTGGCTTGTTTTTCTACATCACGTTGTTCTAACACGTCATACGATAATTTTTTACGTTGAGATTCTTTCCAGCGTTTTTTTTGCACCAACACATGGTGCTGTGCAGATACCAACATTTCAAACTGACCTTTAACCGCTTGATCTAACTTACGGAAAAACCCCTGAAAGTTTTGATACGCCAGTGCACCAATGCCCATCTCTAAACTTTGTGCCAAACTTTTGCTGTAATCATTGCGGTATTCCACTAATAAATCGTATTTCGATTGTGCTTCATCGGCTATTTTCATCGCTTCTGCTAACGCTTCTGTTGCGGTATCCACTTCTTTCTGGGCAATATCCTTCAACATCTTCATCACACCCGCCGCACGTGTTGCCATAGTGAATTACCTTCTCTTTCATTGGTTTTAGGTTATTAATTGTTATTGATTAATCAGCCAGCACGTGTGCTAACAGCTGCACACTTTCTTCCATATCTGCACGTTCCGAGATATCTTGTTGTAAAAACTGCTCTATTAAATTGTGTTTACCAATGGCTGTATCCAATACCGGGTCAGAGCCTGCCTCATAAGCGCCTACGCTAATCAAATCTATGCTGCGCATGTAACGTGAATTAAGTTGCTTAAGTTTGCGCGCTAATTTTTGATGCTCAACACTGGTAATGTTATGCATGGCACGGCTTATAGACTGCTCAATATCAATCGCAGGGTAATGGCCGCTTTCTGCCAAACTACGGCTCAATACAATATGTCCATCTAAAATCGCACGTGCTGCATCGGCAATCGGGTCTTGTTGGTCATCACCTTCAGTTAATACAGTGTAAAAAGCAGTAATTGAGCCTTCACCTTCCGCACCGTTACCTGTGCGTTCAACTAACGCTGGCAATTTGGCAAATACCGATGGCGGATAGCCTTTAGTCGCTGGTGGCTCACCAATCGCTAATGCAATTTCACGTTGTGCCATAGCATAGCGTGTCAGTGAATCCATAATCAGCAATACATTTTTACCTTGATTACGAAAGCTCTCAGCAATCGTCGTGGCATAGTTTGCGCCTTGTAAGCGCATCAACGCAGAGGCATCAGCAGGTGCGGCCACTACTACTGAGCGCGCTAACCCTTCTGTACCTAAAATCTGTTCAATAAACTCTTTAACCTCACGGCCCCGCTCACCAATCAAACCCACCACAATCACATCGGCAGTGGTATAGCGTGCCATCATGCCTAGCAACACACTTTTACCCACACCAGACCCTGCAAATAAACCCATACGCTGACCACGTCCCACTGTCAGCATGCTGTTAATGGCTCTTACACCTACATCCAAGGTTTCTTGAATCGGCGCGCGCGATAGCGGATTGGTTGGCCTAGCACTCAATGGCGCACTTTGAGTCACTTCAATTTTTCCTAAATTATCCAATGGGTTACCAGCACCATCGACCACCCGGCCAAGTAGTGCATCACCCACTGGTAAGTGCCTAGCGCGGTCATTCACTCTACGGCGTGGCGGCCTGCCCGCTGTGGGTTTGGGTAGTGTTTCTGCCACGTCCATGGCAAATACTTTGGCGCCTGGCACCACACCATCCACACTGCTTTGCGGCATCAGCAATAAATGCTCACCATCAAAACCCACTACTTCGGCCTCCACACGGCTACCCTCAGATAACGGTACGTAACATGCACTACCAATCGGCAACTTAATACCAGCGGCTTGCATCACCAAGCCTGTGAGTTTGGTAATACGTCCAGCAATTTCCAATGGCTCTACAATTTGCAATATCTCATTGCAATCGCGTAAATAGCTATGCCAGCGTTGGTGATGAATGTTGTGTGTGTCTAACATTATGGAAGCAACCAATCGTCGTGTTTAGCTAACGCCTCAGTAATGCGTTTCCAACGCATTTGATTACTCGCATCAATTTGGTTGGCGCCTGTTTCTACCAAACAACCACCGCGTTCAATGCTGCTGTCTTCTTGAATTTGCCAATGTTGGCTAGAAATCTCTTCTGCAAGATATTCACGCAGAATGTGTGCATCTTCATGATGAACCAAAATACGTGCGGGTTTTTGCACATGTGGTAAATAGTGAATCGCATCTACCACCACTGGAATCACCGCAGAAGTATCTACATTCAATTTCACTTTCAACATGGATTTTGCTAAATCTAAAGCTAGGCTTAATAATTCATCAGCAATTGCTTCATCCGCTTTTTCAAGGGCTAGACTAAAGTTATCCATCAATTGCACAAATTGTTGACGCTCTTCTGCTGCATGTTCTTTGGCTTTGGCCATGCCTACAGCAAACCCTTCTTGCATGCCTTTGGTGTAAGCTTCTTTGCGCACATTTTCAAGAATCTGGTTCACCGCATGATTCGACTCGTCTAATTTTTTCTTAGGGCGCGCCATCATGGCTGCTGTAGGTTTGTCGTCGCCAAACGATGACATCTCCCAACGTTGATAGGCTGTTTGTTGCTCTTTTGGAACTGCCACATTCGCCATTAGATACTCCTATCAATACTATTAAATAAACATGCCTTGACTACACAAGAGTTGCGGAACAATAGACTTTGTCCGCGTTGCCACTTGTCTTTAAACGTATTGATCATCATCGCCCTTCCCTGCCAACATAATTTGGCCTTCATCGGCAAGTCGTCTCACAATTTGCAGAATTTGTTTTTGCTGTGCTTCCACTTCAGATAATTTCACTGGGCCTTTGCTCTCTAAATCTTCTTTCATCATTTCAGCTGCGCGAGATGACATATTTTTAAAGATTTTGTCGCGCATTTCTTGCGTTGCACCTTTCAGTGCAATGATGAGCATTTCAGATTGCACTTCACGCAACATGACTTGAATACCTTTATCGTCAATGTCTAAAATGTTGTCGAACACAAACATTTCGTCCATGATTTTTTGTGCCATGTCGTCATCGTAATTTTTCAAGCCTTCCATCACGCTGGCTTCATTATCACCACTCATGTAGTTCATGATTTCTGCTGCAACCTTAATACCACCCATGGTTTGCTTTTTGATATTTTCGTTACCTGTCAGTAACTTAGTCATCACATCGTTTAGTTCTTTCAGTGCAATCGGTTTCACACCATCCAATGTTGCAATGCGTAACATCACGTCTTGGCGCAACCTATCGGTAAAGTGGCCAATAATTTCAGACGCCTGATCTGGCTCTAAGTGAACCAATATGGTGGCAATGATTTGTGGATGTTCATTTTTAATAAACTCTGCCACGGTAAACGCATCCATCCATTTCAAACTCTCAATGCCACTGGCATCTCGAGAGGACAAAATACGGTTGAGTAAGTTAGAAGCTTTATCATCGCCCAGGGCTTTGGTCAGCACAGAGCGGATATACTCATCTGAATCCAAACCAAAATCGCTGCTTTGTTCAGCCTCAGTCAAAAATTCTGTCACCACTGTGTCTACTTGATCGCGGCCAACTGATTTCATGGTCGCCATGGCAGACCCCAATTTCTGCACCTCTTTTGGGCTCAAAAACTTCATTACTTCTGCGGCTTCGTCTTCACCCAAAGCCAGCATCAGAATCGCGCTTCTCATTACACCATCATCAGCCATGCTTACTTCTCACTTCCGTTCGTCCAGTTTGAAACAACACTTGCTACCATTCTTGGGTTATCTTTGGCCAATTGTTTTACTACGCCTAAATTCTGTTCATAGCCAGGCGCAGTAAGCGCCGCCTGCGGCTGACCACTGATATTCACAATGGCATCATCACCATCTTGTTGGGGTTGACCTAACATTTTTTGGTTATTCAATGGGCTGGATAATTTAGCAAGCAATGGTTTAAGCATACGTGTGTAGACCAAGAACAACACGACAACACCTACTAAGAAACGTAGTGCATCTTTGCCATACTCGATTGCAACTGGGTTTTGCCACATTGGTACAGTTGGCAATACTTCGGTTGGCTCACCAGCAAAAGAACTATTGACCACGGTAATGGAATCACCACGTTCTTTGTTAAAGCCCATGGCTTGCATGGCTAAGTCATTGATTTGTTGTTTTTCTGCTGCATTTAAAGGACGGTAGGTGACTTTGCCTTTTGCATCGGTTACAGGTAAGTTATTGACAACCACAGCCACATGTAAGCGTTTAATGCCGCCTTTAGGTTGTTGCACATAACTCACTGTTTTATCTACTTCGTAATTGGTCGTAGTATTTTTTTGTGTGCTCACAGCAGCCGCGGCAGTATTGGTTGTGGCAGTATCTTCAGTTGTTTCTAATGGTGCTGTTGAATTAGGTGGTGGTTGGTTAGACAGCGCACCTGGCACACCAGAAGCATCTGCACCTGCGCCATTATTAGACTCATTGCTTTGCATGCTTCTAATTGCGGTTTCTTCTGGTTTAAAGTTTGGTTTATAGGTTTCTGCTGCTTGCTCAGTGGTAGAAAAATCAATCTCAGCACTTGCCTCAGCACGTACGTTTTTTGCACCGACGATAGGCGTAATAATCGATTCCACACGTCTAGCAATACTGGCTTGCATGTCTTCTACATATTTGATCTGGGTCTGGTCTAACCCGTTATTGCCCTGCTTTTTAGAGGTATCTGAAAGCAAGTTGCCGTTTTGGTCGACCACTGTGACGTTAGCCGCTGGTAAGTTTGGCACGCTGCTGGCAACTAAATGCACCACTGCACCAACTTGTTGTGCATCTAGGGTTCTGCCAGGACGTAAATTTAATAACACAGAAGCGGTTGGATTTTGCTGATCGCGCACAAATACACTAGGTTTTGGAATAGCTAAATGAATACGCGCTACATCTACTGCGGCAATGGCTTGAATACTGCGCTCTAATTCACCTTCTAACGCACGTTGAAAATTCACTTGTTCTACAAATTGAGAAACCCCAAATTTTTGGTTCTCTAATAATTCAAAACCAATATTGCCACCTTTAGGTAAACCTTCTGAGGCTAACTTTAAACGTGCAGTATGTACGTGTTCGGCTGGTACTAGAATGGCTGAACCGCTTTCAGAAAACTTATAAGGCACATTCATTTTCTCTAACGCTGCCACAATGGAGCCGCCATCTTTATCTGAATAATTAGAGAATAAAATACGGTAATCTGGTTGTTGGCTCCAAAGCCAAAACACCACCATCACTGCCACTACAGCAGCAACGCCTGCCAGCAACATCAGCTTGCTACCAAGCTGTGCGGCACTGGGCAATCCATTTCCACTCATCAATACGGCTTCGTTTCCTGCTGCCATTGTGAAACCTCCAAAACATCCATTTAACTGTCATCTCGCTATTTACCTACACGGATGACTACTACGATTGAGTACCATTATGCCGATAATGCCAATTTTCAATTTTGCGAATAAAGCACTTTTCACTCGCCTATTTCAATGCTGACTAAAAATCAGAAGTGCTACATTGTGCATAAGCCAAAAAAGTACATGTGCTAGGTAAATTTGCTAAGCAAAATGCAACACATGATTAAGGCATTAGAGAATTGGAGGTAAACCATGAAAGCAGGTGGAATAGATTCAGCCAGAATTGAATCCATGCTCGCGCAGTTGAAAGCTGCCGCGCAAAGCCCTCGCGTGGCGCAAGAAAACCCCATTGGTGGCGGGTTGGGTCTACAACAAATTAACGGCACACAGTCTTCATCTAAAGTGAGCTTTAGTGACGCACTTAAATCATCTTTAGACCAAGTGAATCAAATGCAAAAGAGCTCAGAACAACTGGGCAAAAACTTTGCCATGGGTGATGACAGCGTGAGCTTATCGGATGTGATGATTGCAGGACAAAAAGCGAATATTGCGTTTCAAGCCACGGTACAAGTACGCAACAAACTGGTGTCAGCGTACCAAGATATGATGAATATGCAGGTGTAGAGCAGTCGTAGAGGCGAAGCCACTACTTCTTTACCACAGAGACACGGAAACACAGAGCAACTCTCCCACTCGTCATTCCCGTGAATACGGGAATCCATTTGTATTTAACATATATTTTTTAGATAATAAATAAGCGCTGAATATTTTCTAGCGCCATTCATACTGGGTAGTCACTTAAAAAAAGCAAGATGCTAACTTTTGCTAGATTGGCTGTTGGCACGTATCCATTCTGCAAATTCAACTTCTGATATTTCACCTGCGGCAACCGCTATCACAGTGAGTGTGGCATCGACTTGAGTGGCTATTAACACATAGCCATTCAACACCAAAAACAAACCCACACTCAAAAATGCTACGCGTTTATTGCCATCTACAAACGCATGATTCTTAGCTAACCCAACCCCATATGCCGCTGCCAAATCTGCATAATCTGGTTCACCATAATGTGCTAAATTGGGTGCTCGACTAAGCGCAGAATCCAGTAAGGCTTCATCGCGTATACCAGAACTACCACCATGCATAGCCAAACTTTCATCATGCAATGTCACTAGCAACCTTTTATCTATCCATCTCCACTGCATGATTATTTAGCCAAAGCGTTGAATGTGTCTCGATATTCGCGCATAAATTCGCGGCCAATTTCCAATTGTTCTTCAAACGTTGGATCATTCGGCGTAATCGCAATACCCCCTGGCGTATCAGTTAAAAATACTGTATCGCCCTTTTCCAGCTTAAGCCTTGCCAATACCTCTTTGGGCAAAATCAAACCAACTGAATTACCAATTTGAGTAAGTTTAATGCCTTGCATGTTGCACTCCTAAAGTTATAACAAAAGTTATAATATAACATTTGTTATAACATGGCAAACTCAAGCACTAATCGTATCTAAAGGGCTAGCCACACCCTGCCCACCTTTATTCAACACATGGGTATAAATCATGGTAGTAGCCACATCACTATGCCCCAACAACTCCTGCACTGTTCTAATATCGTAACCACCTTCTAATAAGTGGGTCGCAAAACTGTGCCGCAGTGTATGGGGCGTTGCAAGCTTAGTAATGCCCGCTAAATTCACTGCTTTTTTCACCGCACGCTGCACAGTTTTTTCATCCGCATGATGCCGTCTAATTACTTTTGATAACGGATCTACCGACAACTTAATAGATGGAAACACGTACTGCCATGGCCAATCTTTACCGCCATTTGGGTACTTTCTATCCAGCGCCATCGGCATAAAGACCTCGCCATGCCCTGTAGCCAAATCCTCTTGATGTAACGCCTTAACTTTAAGCAAATGTCGCTTTAATGGCTCAACCAATGACTTAGGCAACATAGTGACCCTGTCCTTAAAGCCTTTGCCCTCACGCACTAAAATCTCACACCTTGCTAAATCCACATCTTTAACCCGCAACCGTAAGCACTCCATCAATCTCAGACCGCTGCCATACAGCAAACTCACTAATAACCACATCGTGCCGTCTAAGCGATTCAATAATGCTTGTACTTCATCTTTCGTTAACACCACAGGCAATCGTTTAGGTACTTTGGCCTGAGTTACGTTATCTAACCAAGGTAATTGAATACCCAAGACTTCTTTATACAAAAACAACAACGCACTTTTAGCTTGATTTTGCGTGCTGGCAGATACATTTCGTGTTACGGCCAAGTGAGATAAAAAAGCCTCTACCTCCGCCGCGCCCAAATCTTTTGGGTGGCGCTTGCCATGATGCCAAATATATCGTTTAATCCAATCCACATAGGATTTCTCTGTGCGTAAGCTGTAATGTTTAACACGCATACGCGTAACAACTTGCTCAAGTAGCTTGGGTGGCTGAGATTCTGTAGGTGTATTTATCATGTTGTTTTATTCTTTTTTAGGTGTGATAAAAATAGATTACCCATTGAATTCATGATGATAATACAAATTAAAAACAATTTAGACACCTGTCCAACTATTTTTTATTGGACGTTTTTGGGGTCTACTTTAAGTTAGGGTTTGTATTAATTTTGCACTTGTTCAACTTGTCACATTGCAAATTTCAGCAATTCGCAAAACAGAGGTTTTAGGGTAAGTTTGGTTTTGTAGTAGAGTTAAGCTTATCGGTCTTAGCAAACGGTGGTGCGTTTACCCCACCTACGGCGTGGTAAGCCGCGGTCTCATGGCACGTGATTAGAGAATTAACCAGTTTTTTAGCTTAGTTTATATTGGGTAGCTTTGCGCTCTTGGCAAAGTTTTTTATTGGTGGGGCTTGCTATGTTTTCAGTCTATTGTGGCATTATTTCCCTAACCCGTCAGTCAAGCGGGACTGGCGAAATTGCGCTTTGAATAAACAATTATTAATAACGAGGGTTGAGCCAGCGATGTCGCCAGCCCCTTACTTCAAACGTTAGGGTTTATGAGCACCTTAGAAAATACAAATATTCGTTTGAGCGCACAGCGAGCGTTATTGGGTGCAATTCCTACATCGCTTCGCGCAGTTTCTATTGAAGTCTCAAGTCAAATTATTCGCATAAGAAATATTTTTGATAAAGGCTACACCGAGAGTGAAAAAGAATTATTGTCTGCTGTAGGGGCTGAAATTGCGTCAGACTTTTCAGAAGTTCATAAAATCGAAGAGGAGTTCTTAGTTATATCTGAACATCAGCCAATGCAGCATTTCGCGCATCTAGTATTTCTTCGCTATGAACCCTAACCGATCATTCAAGCGGGACGCTGCGCTGACGCGCACCGCCCCTTAATTCAAACGTTAGGATTATCTAATGGCGACTTGTCCTGTGTGTAATAAACTCTTCTTCCCTCTCAAGGCTGCGTTTGGAATGGAATCAAAATGTATACATTGCAAAAATCGCTTTCGTGCCGTAAATGAAAACCTTACTGGCCTAGCAATATTATTTGCTTTACTGGCACCACGACTTTTCGAAAGCTACTTAGAGAATTATGTTAGTAGTGATATTGCTTTCATATTAACTATCTTCGTGATTGTGATAGTCTCTCCTCTTGTCACCAGAGTTTATAAAAGTGATTAGTCCAACTCTTAGTCGCGGAAAATTGTTTTTTAATATCCGTCCTAACCCATCATTCAAGCGGGACGCCTAACGGCGCCCCTTAATTCAAACGTTAGGGTTTAAAGTGCGCTTAAAGTCATATGCAGTATTTCTAGTGGTAAGTTTATTTGCTACAAGTACATTTGCTTGTTCTTGCGTTAGCCAATCTCTTTCGCAGCAGTTTTCAAATGCAAATAATATTTTTATTGGTCGCATTGTCGCTACACATGAGATTAAATCACGATCAGACATGCCTGATTGGGGTGGTGTACAAGGACAGTTTGAGCTTATTGAAACCCTTAAAGGTAACCAAAAGTTAGTGAAATATGTTGAAACTGGTTATGGCGCAGGTGATTGTGGTGTGCCGCTACTTACTGGTCAAACATACATTTTTTTCACTGGTTCAAAAGGTGAAATATCGATTTGTAGTGGCACTGTAAGTTATGTTGCAGGGTACGAAAAGCATGAAGCTTTCCTTAAAAAACTTAAGAAACTTAATACCAATGCAACCAAGCCCTAACCAATCATTCAAGCGGGACTGGCTAAAGCCAGCCCCTTAATTCAAACGTTAGGCATTATGCATACCAGCCTTACGCCCCGTACCAATGTGTTGTTGCTGCTGCTCAATGGCGCAGTTATTGGGGCGTCGTTCGCGATTTCACCCTCACCGCTCATTATTGTTCTAGCGCCCTTTGCGCTCGCTGGTTTACTTGCTGGCACGCTGCAATCGCGCGCGGTGGCTACCGCGCCTGCTACATTTTGTGCTGCCGAGTCGTGGGCGGCCGTACGCAAGGCTCTCCTGTCATCACACCACGGAAGGCTTTCGCTCGGGCTCCTCTGGTGCAATGGCGTTGCTGTTCTTTGCCTCATACTGTTTGGTGGGCGGTTGGCTACAATGGCAACGGTGCTCTCTGCTTACGCATCTTTCATGTTCTTTCGTGAGTTGGCCACTTTTCGGTCTGTGCTTGCCTTGTCTTCCTCGGAGCCAAAGCTGTGAGCAAACTAAAGCCTAACCCTACGCTCAAGTTCGCTCCCTCTGGTCGCTGGGACGCGCCTTCGGCGCGCCCCTTAGCTGCACGTTAGGTGCCATGAAAATCGCAGCTATTTTACTGGTAGTGGGTTTAGCGCTTTTTAGCTATGCGCTCACTTTGTCGCCGTACAAGGATGAAAAGCTCTTCATGGAACGCTACATGAGCATGTCCAATGAACAAAGTGAACAATATTGGAAGCTTCGGGATGAAATGCTTACCCCCAAGTATCAGTTACAAGACTATGGGGTCACATTAACATCTATAGCAATCGCAATTTTTCTTGCCCTTCGGAACGGGAAAGTCCGCATTCAATCTCCGAAATCGCGCAAAACCTTGGTTGCTGTTGCTATCACTCTTCCGCTTTTTACCTGTGGCGGCTATGTCTTCGATTTGCTACAAGGCTTTGATCGCGGAGAGTTTCCACACTGGGCGGACTCAATGGCCATTCCGCTAATGGGGGTTCCAATTCAGTTCGCTATCTTGCTTGTTTGGTCATTTGCCCATCTTGCTTTTCTGCGAGGGGTCTACAATTCCTCAATATCACTGACCCATGCAATATCACTCAAAGCGAATTGGTGGCTTCTATTTGTGTCATCAATCACTGCAGTTCTTATGTTCTTAGCAGCAGCAGCGGGCCAATATTGGTATGCCGTTCCTGGCGTACTGTGGTTATACTTTTACCTTTCCTTGGGCGCGGTTCAGCGTGTGGCAAATGGCACCTAACCCATCATTCAAGCGGGACGCCTAACGGCGCCCCTTAATTCAAACGTTAGGAGCTATATGGAAACACCACTAGGAGTTAAACAAGCTGTAACAGCAATCTTGGCAACGCTAGCAATTAGTACTTTGCTCGCCCTTTACCAAAAATTAACAGGCAATGCCTCAGCTGGGCAGTTTATTATTACCTTAATAATTTATGCTTTTCTTTGCATTATTCCATATAAAATTAGCCACAAAAGCAATGCTGCTCGCTATGTTTATTTGGTTATAACTATTTTTACGTTTCTTTCCTTTTTCGCCATTGATTACGAAAAATACAAATTAGAGTTTATTGTTTCGTTAGCTTTAATTCCTATTGAAATTTTCATTCTTTATCGGCTATTCCAAAAAGAGGCTTCAAATTGGTTTCTTTCAAAGTAAAATCGCTCCTAACCCATCATTCAAGCGGGACGCCTAACGGCGCCCCTTAACTCAAACGTTAGGATTATCTAATGGCGAGTTGTCCTGTATGCAATAAACTCTTCTTCCCTCTCAAGGCTGCCTTTGGGATGGAATCAAAATGTATACATTGCAAAAATCGCTTTCGTGCCGTAAATGAAAACCTTACTGGCCTAGCTATATTATTTGCTTTACTGGCAGTACGACTTCTCGAAAGCTACTTAGAGAACTATGTTAGTGGCGATATTGCTTTAATGTTAACTATCATCGTGATTGTTATAGTCTCTCCTCTTGTTACCAGAGTTTATAAAAGTGATTAGTCCAACTCTTATTCGCGGAAAATTGTTTTTAATATCCGTCCTAACCCATCATTCAAGCGGGACTGGCTAAAGCCAGCCCCTTAATTCAAACGTTAGCCATATATGAAAAATTTGATAATTAAAGCTATTTTCACTACTTTCTTATTCTGCATTTCAAACTTCACTATCGCTGCGGAGTGTGAAAGTTTTAATAATGAAATTAGCCTTACACAGATTGAGTCAATATTCCAACAAATGGAAACCAAGTCAAAGTGGAACACAAAAGCTGAGCTTTTGTGGGGTTACTTTTTCTTTGACTCAGACAAAGAAAAGTTAATAAAACTTTCAACCCAGTTAGCTAGTGAAGAGTATAGAGAAGTTGAGTTATTTTTTAACGGCCGTAGTTACGTGCTACATATTGAACGTCCAGAGATACATACTCCGCAATCATTAGCTACCCGAAACGCTTATTTTGCAACGCTTGCACAGAAAAATTGTATAAAAACTTATGATGGTTTTGACGTTGGCCCTTATGCTAAAAAGTAAAATTATGGCTAACCCCTCATTCAAGCGGGACGCCTAACGGCGCCCCTTAATTCAAACGTTAGGAGTCCGGTGTTTACGTTTAACCGCATAAGAAACGCATGCATTCTCACTGCTATTGTCATAATTGTTGGCAGTGTTATTGATGGCTTTGTTGATACGGGTTGGGAAGACACCTTGATATCATCATACTTTCTCTTCGGCACTCTTTTTGTAATGTATATATTTTCACCTTTTATTATTCGACTATTAGGCCTCAGTGAATGAGAAAATTACATTCAACCCCTAACCCATCATTCAAGCGGGACGCGCTAAAGCGCGCCCCTTAATTCAAACGTTAGGAGTCCGGTGTTTACGTTTAACCGCATAAGAA
>ENA-UOXP01000122-UOXP01000122.1-mixed-culture-metagenome-genome-assembly--contig:-NODE-122-length-53939-cov-31.341734_pt1 | contig 53939 bp, 37 predicted proteins | sample MGYA00238161_ERZ761639 | MGnify/ENA primary metagenome ERZ761639 (study PRJEB28913, sample SAMN08776760) | mixed culture metagenome | isolation source: Freshwater growth medium | place: USA...
ATCTCGGCTTGAATCTCGGCTTGAATCTCGGCTTGAATCTCGGCTTGAATCTCGGCTCGTTGGGCGGCGGCAAGAGCGCCAAGGGTGGGGGTGGCATGGGAAGGGGAGGGAAGGGCACCGCTTCAGGCAGCGACGCCAAAGGGGGAGGCGGTGGCAAGCGCGGCGGAGGAAGTGAGGGCGGACGCGGCTCCAGCGTCTCGTCAAGCCGTTCTGATACTGCTGGCGGCTGGCGGCGAGAGGGGTGACCACGCAACCACAACAACAACAGCGACAACTCGCTCAGTTGGTTGACCGTCCGCGGGACGCGGCAGCCCGTCGCTCGACAACGTGCGTAAACTAACTTGAGGCCGCGCTCGTACGAGGGGGGAGCGCGATCTGTCGGCGTTGCGAGTGTCCAACATACCGAAAAGGTCGTATCGCTCTAGTAACGGTACACATTACCGTCGAGCATGCCCCCGTCGACTTCCGTCGACGACCCATCGCGAGCAACTCGTTATATATAACAGTTGCCGTCTCGCCAGGCCACCCGCCCTCCTGCTCCTCGTCCGCACGTCCGCCACGACACGACCCGCACACCATGACGCCGCCAGCCACTCCGGACCTCCGCCGCGCTTGCCACCGCCTCCCCCTTTGGCGTCGCTGCCTGAGGCGGTGCCCTTCCTTCCCTTTCCCATGCCATCCCCACCCTTGGCGCTCTTGCCGCCGCCCAACGAGCCGACCGGCCACCGCCGCCGCCTCCGCGACCACGACGCGCCACAGAGGAACCGTGCCTCGCCCGGCGCACGTCGCCGCTGCTCGAGGAGCGTATTGCTCGCTCCCAACCGCCGATACGAGATGGTTAATGTACCCCGTTGTCCCTCCTACGAAACCCTCACCTCAGACACCGCGCTCACAAATACAGCATAACCACTCCCCCCCTTTCTTCGCTCAGCGAGCCAACAGGGCAAAGTGAAGGTAGGTGGAGGTGACCGTGTCGGAGCGGATCTCGGGGTTCTCGAGATCGCAGATGCTCACTGTGAACTTGATCTGCTTGCCATCGTCGGCGAGGTAAGTGTTTGCGATCGCAATGGCCTTGACCGCAATGAGCACGGGGACGGGTCCCTTGGTGGTGCATGCGACCTGATCACCGTCGCGGATGCGCTGGGCCATGGCACCGGCCAGCTTGTACGGGTCCGTCGTGGCCTTGCACGCAAGATCAGTCTCCGAGGGCTGCAGGCAGGTGGAGAGCGCCAAAGGAACGTGAGTAAGCCATTCGAGGAGAACGGAGTGCATATGGAGTGGATTGGGGTGGAGGGGGGAGGGGGGAGGGAAGGGGGGGGAAGGGGGGGCGGCGAGGCGGGGCGGGGAGGCAGGGATGGATGCCGAGGGGGGGGGAGGGGGTGGCGCAGAGGTCCACTGCAAGAGGGCAGGGCAGCTCGTCGATCGGTTCGGACGGCGCGCGGCTCACGATCGGATTCGACTTGCGCGCCTTGCCAAGCACGAAGCACACGCGCGACGACTGACGAATGTCTTCCTCGAATTGCGGCGACACGTCCAGGTCGGTGGCGCCGGTCTCTTCTTCGAGCATGTACTTGCGCGCGATGGCAATCGCTTTCATAGCCTGGTTGATGGCGGCCGGACCGGTCGCCACCACCTTGGGAGGCTCGCCGGACTCGCGCACCACGTTGCAGATGGCGCCCGCGACTTTGTTGGGCGTTGAGTCGGCCTTGACCTTAAGCAGGGGGTCATCGGAGGCGGCGACGTCGCTCACGCTCGCCATTGACATGTGCGAGTCGCCGGAAGAGCCGAGCCGAGGAGGGCCCGAGCGCGCGTACGGCGTCGATCGGGTTGAAGGACGCGAGCCGCCTGGTGCCTTGCCGCCGGAGCGGGGGGGGCGACCGCCACGCCGGCCGGGGGCGTTGCCCTTGATCATGTCATCAAGGCTCTGCGGCGGGAGGAGGGGCGCGCGGCACGCCGGGGCAATGGCGAGACGGCGAGGAGGAGGCGCGAGTCGCGGTCAATAGGCATCATCATGCTCGTGGACCGCACAAAACGTGTTGCGACCAGCAGACGGGGAGGGAAGGGAGGCCACCACGAGGGTGGAGGGCGATAGGTGGCCACATTTCAGTGGGCGACGGTGAGGGCGGATGGTGTGGGCGGCGGCGAGGGAGGCATTGATACTTGATCGATGGCAGCCATTGGATGCTTTGCCAAAATAGCGAGCAGTTGTACAAAGCCAGTCGCGGCGTGACACCGAAAAATAACGGAATCTCACCGCGCGGATCCCCGTACGTGGCTGCGGAAAGGGGTGGGTCTGCGCTCTCGGGGGGCAGAGGCCATTCGCTGATTGTGTCGTAATTAACGCAAACACCCAATGCGATGGCCCGTCGGCCGAGTCCTCCTGACGGCGCTGAGCTGCCAGCCGCGGCTGCGATTGTTGCGGCTGCAGGAGCCAGCCGAGGGCCCGGCGGTGCACGCCCCGCCGCCACCGCCTCAGCGCAGCTGGCCGGTGCCGCTCTTCTCTCGCAAGGAGGACGACGCCGAGCGAGGGTGGAAGTCAGACCTCGACGTGCTCGATAACAGGCCCGGGGCCGGCCGGGTGCTGCTCATCAACACAGGCGGCACGATGGGTATGACGTTGCAGAATGGCAGCCTCACGCCGCTCAAGGGTTACCTGGCCCAATGCATCCGTAACATGCCCGAGATGCACGAGCCGTCGATGCCCGAGATCGACATCGTCGAGTACGATCCGCTCATCGACAGCTCCAACATCGGGCCCGATGACTGGGTAGGCCTGGCTACGCAGGTGCGCGACTGCTACTTCGACTACGACGGCTTCGTCATCATCCACGGCACGGACACGATGGCGTACACGGCGTCCGCGCTCTCGTTCATGCTCGAGGGCCTGGGCAAGGCCGTGGTGCTCACTGGATCCATGATCCCACTCGCAGAGATCTACAACGACGCGCGGCGCAACCTGCTGATCTCGGTCGTCTTCGCCGCGCAGCTCGAGCTGTGCGAGGTCGCCATCTTCTTCAACGATCGGCTGCTCCGAGGCAACCGCGCCTCGAAGGTGGACTCCAACGGCCTCGACGCCTTCGACACGCCCAATTTCCCGCCACTCGCGACCGTGGGCGCGCGCATCTCGAGCGATCGCGCGATCTGGCGCCGGCCGCCCACCTCGCGCCTGCGCGTGCACCTGAAGCTCGACACCTCTATCGTGGTCTTGCATCTAGTGCCCGGCTTCGATGACTCAGCCATCGAGAGCATGGTACGGTACTCGTCGAAGCTCCCAATTGACGGAACTCGAAAGGATCCGGATCTCTGAGTGCATGCTGATTGCCTCCCTCATCAGGTACGGTACTCGTCCAAGCTCCGGGGGCTCGTTCTCTCGCTCTACGGTACGGGCAACGGTCCGTCGCGCAAGGCGGGCTTCCTGCGCACCATCGAGAACGCGATCGAGCGCGGGGTGCTCGTCGTCGCCGCTTCGCAGTGCACCAAAGGCACCGTCTCGCTCGACGACTATGAGGTGGGCCGCCGGCTGCTCGACATTGGAGTCATCTCAGCCGGCGATATGACCATCGAGGCCATCTCGACCAAGATGGCCTACCTCTTCGGCCGCGGTCTCACTGGAGACGAGATTCGCCTCGCGATGAACGAAGACCTGCGCGGCGAGCGCTCTCGCTTGGCGCCGCCCAGCGCCGTCGAAAGTGGGTCCCTCGGCAACTTTCTCGGCAAACTCGGCCGAGGCAGCAGGGGCGATAGGGGCGATTAGTTAGTGCACAGCGCGTGAGCACCATCTCCCGGGGGGGACTTCTCTGGTATGCCGATTGTCAGATGTCACAACGAGCAGAAGGCGAAGCGACGCGACAGAGACGACGCTCGAGCGGAAAAGTGAAAATTAGTTGATAGTTCAGAAAAAAGTTACTCACCACACACCAGGCTCCCGCCACCATACGATTCTCACAACACGCCGCGCCGCGGAGGACGAGGAGTGGCGTGCGTGGTATCCGCGGCGATAACTTATCGCCGCCGCACTCCGGGTCCGGCCCGCCGGCGGTGGGCCGCGCCCCACGCTCCCCGTCACGCAAACGCGACCGTCCCGAGAAATCGCCGGGCCGGCGGCACTGCGCGGACATGGTGTCGCCCCCCGTACTCCCGCGCCGCACTCTGGTCTCTGCCTGAGTCTCTGCCCCCCCATCCCGCCTTTGCATCAGCTACCACGGCACTCACAGACCCTCACGCATCGCATCAGGCAATCTGAATCGTCGTCTCCGTGGCCGTCTGAGTCGTCGTCGTTACCGTGGCCGTCTTGGAGAGCGAGACCTCGGCGTCCTTGGTCGCGTGTGACGCGTCGTTGGTGCGTACGTCATTATTAGCGAAGATCAGGAAAAGGAGGCGCTTGTGGAAGACACGCACGAAGGTCCACGTGATGAGGGCCATCCATGCGCCGACTGCCAGGAGTGTGAAGCCAGCAGCGAGGCCATCGTCACGTTCTATGGAGGTGACCACCACGGCGCGGTGCGGTGGCGCAGGCGGCCACGGTGGCGTCGGTGGCAGCGGGAGTGGCTTGACCATGGGCACGACTAGCAACTCGATCAAGGGCGCCGTCTCGACGTACAGCATGACTGGTGCGAGTGCCGCCGTCGCCTCTGCTGACGTTCTCATGTGCTCACCGAGCGTGTAGGCCGCGGCTACGGCCTCGGCCTCGGTAGCCACCGGCGCCGAGAAGTGGACCTGCACACTGCCAGGAGTCAGCTGGATGGTAGGCTGGTGCTCAGGGTTGGTGCTCAGACTGCCGAGGGAGAGGAGAAGATCGATCGTCTGCTGCTGCTTGGCCGATGTCAGGTCTTCGATGGTGCCCGAGATGTTCATGGACAAGTCGACGAAGAACGAATTTTCGATCGTCACGCCGAGCGGCAGTGGCGAAAAGGGTGGCGGCGGGAGCGGCGGCGGCTGGCGCGGCGGTGGCGGCAGCGGCGACGGCGACGGCGGCGGAGGTGGCAACGGTGGCGACGGTGGGGTCGAAGGTGGCGGCGGTTCCGCCGGGGAAGGCGGAGACGGTGGCGATGGTGGCTTCGGAGGTAATAGTGGCGGAGGCGACGGCGGAGACGGCGGCGGTGGCGGCGGCCTCCAGGGCGGTGCAGGCGGGGACAGCGGCGGTGGCGGCGGTGGCGGCTGTGGCTGCATGGACGGTGGGTCGATGTGAACGCAATGACCTCGTTCATCAACTTCAACACAGGAGCTGAGGTGCATGGCAAGTAACGTGCCGCCTGTGGCAACGCTAGCAATGGCAAGAATGAAGGAGAACACGCATAGCACCCTCTCCCAGGTGCCAATCTTGTTATCGCGGTTGCAGTCAAAACACCAGAGCGCCTCCACCTCGGAGACCTTGCCGTTCCCGTTGGTGTCTGTGCAGAACAAGTGTGTTCGGCAAAACAAATAACGTTGATCGATGGACGGCGATGTAGATGGGGCTTCAAGATCCTGACGCTTTGCTTTCTGCTGCTTCTCTTTGCCTGATGCCTTCTGCTCCCCCGCGGTCGTGCCAACGGGCCGCTCGAGGCCGATCGGCATGTCGGTCGGATCGTGTGAAGTGTGGCCGAAAGATGCCGATGTTCGACCGGGACGTACAGAGAAAAGAGTGTGGTGATTGGCGCAAAAAGGAGCGCTGACCTCTCCCATTTTTGGTCGAACTCTCAGTCTGTAAGTCAGTTTCGTCGCGGGTCCCCCCCCTCACCAAGGGACGGCTACGCACCCCTCGGTCAACACAAGTACTGAGTACTCGCTCGCTCGGGCTATTCAATTCTCTCTCGTGTCTCGACCGCGCTCCCCGAGCCCACGTGCGTGTCCCAGCACAGAGGAACACAGAGGTCACGGAGCACACAGTTCACAGGCGCGAGGGTGAACTCTGGACGAGGGGGACACTCAGATTGAAATTAATTTTGATTTTTATGTGAAATAATGTGTGAAAATCCAGATATCAATCCCTCCCCTACGCCCCTTGGGCCGTTTGAATCACTCAGTTCTGAAATCATATCTCTACACGATTCTACACGAACCCGGGTCGTCCTCGCAACTCGCACGGTAACCAAAAAGCCCGTCCGAATCGACATTCAATCGTCACGACTCAGCCATCAATAACACCAAGACACCATCCCCGTCCACTGTGGGTGCCGTGAAATCACGAGTCTGCGCGCGCTCTGTGATCCGGGCAGCGGACACTCTGCACCGTTAAGCTCTACTACGCGCACGACTACGCCATGTAATCGTGCGAGCGCTTGACGCCACCGTCGGTGAGCACCACAAAGTCGCCCCTGCCTGCGTGCCGGCTGGGCACAAATTGGTGACAGTCCTTCTCGGGGTACATTGTGATCACGAGCTGCTTGGTCGGCGTGGCGCGCAGCGCCTCTACCCACTCGACGATGCCCAGCCGCTTCTCACAGTGGAACGAGCCACACACCTGCTCACAAGGGAACGAGACAGGCTCAATCAGGATCCATCGAGTTCCACAGCGGTACTTATCAGTGGTCGTCTCATTGGTACTCAGACTCTCGCCATTGGGGAGGGAGGGGGTAGGAGGGGGGCACACACGTGTACGAGCAGCCGATCAGGCTCCGCCTCGAGCGAGCGCACAAGCGCGTGCGCCATCGTCGCGTCCCAGAGCAGCATCGGCTCGAGTAGCCCGTCGCGTGCCTGCAGCCCTATGTATGGGCACTGCCCCGGCACCGTCGAATCGGCCGTTCCGCCGTGGTTCGTCAACCCAAATTCGTCATCAAGGCCAATCTGGTCGCCACGCACGACGGCCGGGTCATTGTGCAGGTGCTCGAGGTATGCGGCCGACGGCTTGGGCAACGGCAGCGGCGGCAGCCACGTGGCCACTTCCAACGGCCACCCAGCCTGCTCGAGCACACCGGCACGTCGCCCGACGGCGCCCACGTACCGACGCGGCGCGTTGGCGGCGATTACCGGCAGCCCGACCTCCTTTGCAAACTCAATGAGCACGCGGTAGTCGTCGCGGTAGTTGGCCCACGGGCGCGCGTCCTGGAGCAGATCAGCCTCACGCACCAGCCCCGCTAGATACTCGTCGAGCACCGGCTGCACGTCACGTTCAAACATCTCGAGGGAGAGTCCGCACTTGTCGCGGCGCGCAGCGAGGGAGATGAGGACGAATGCCTCGATGGAATGGGCGATCGGATCGTCGTGGCACTCGCCCAGCAGCACCACATCGCTCTCCGCCGCCTCGGCCAGCATCTCGTCGAAGCTCGCCTGCCAAATATGGATCGCACATCAGGGTCCATCAGGGTCCATCAGGGTCCATCAGTGGCACTCGGGAGTACTCAGTCGCATTTCGTCAGTGCGCGAACGCGCTTGCCTTCTCCCCAGTGCTGCCGCGGAAGATGCAAAAGTGTTCCGACCCCCCCGAGGGCAGCGATGGCAGTCGCTCCGCATGAACCTGCGCACGCGCTCGGACGCTCACAGAGGCGGTGGCCGCGTTCTGGCGCGCGTCGAGGTCGAGGTAATCGCGGATGTACTGGCGAGCCATGCGATGGCCTCGCTCCGCCGCCGCGTGCAGCAGTGGCACGGCTCTCGCCTCGTCCGCAGTGCAACCATTGCCTTCGATGAGAAATTCAGCAAGCATGAAGAGCGCCGAGGTGTGCTGCTGCGCGGCCGCGCGCTCAAAGTAGTGGAACGCGCGGGCCTCGTCCTCGGGCACGTGCTTCGGGTGCGAGCCCAGGTAGTGCAAGGTCCCGAGCTCGTAGTGGGCCTGCACGTGCCCTTTGTCGCTAGCGTCTCGCAGCAGCCGAACGCCCTCGGCCACGTCGGCATCATCCTGGTTGCGCCCGATGCCCTCGAGTAGCACAGTCGCTACAGCCACCGTAGCATCCAGGTTGCCACCCGCCGCTAGCTCCTTGTAGCGTCGCAAGCCGTCGACCGGGTCGATGCCGTTAAAGGTCAGGCAGGTCGCCAAATCGAAGCGCACCTTCTCGGTGCCCTCTGTTTCCGCCCGCCGCTTCAGCTCGTCGAGCTCGTCGTGTTTGGGCTGAGTGAGCGGCCAGGCGCGAGGCGGCAGCTTGTGCCAACCGCTCTCGTCCTCCAACCACTTGCGCCGAAACGCTGCCTCTAATGGCCTGAGCTTCTCGAGCTCGGCATGCACCGATGGCGTGATGCCGTTGGGCGCCGGATCACTCTGCGCCGAGTGGCCGTGGTAGGCCAAGAACGCACCGCCTGCTCCGAGCAGCGGCCGGGTGCGGGCGCGGGCGCCGCGCAGCAGCCACATTGTGCTTCCGGCCGCTCGCACTCCGTGCGCGGCGCCCAGGAGTCCCGTTTCCTGGAAATGTCAACTTTTCTCAAGCGCCGTAATGAGCGTTCTCTGAACACAAGGGGGAAGAGCGTTGGTCGCTGTTACTATCTCAACCCTTGTTGGTTTTTGGTTATGTGGTAGGAACGGGGCGCACATCCTCACCACCCACGGAAGGCTGGTTACTGACTCCTCAACCACCTGCACGCATCGTCAAAGCCGCGCGCGAGCGTCTTCTGCAGCCACCCGTCGTCTGCGGGCGGGAAGAGCGTGCGCAGCACCGCGCTCGCATTGTCCCGAGACATGTGCAGGCGCACCTTGGACGGCATCAGCACCAGGCGCGGGCTTCGGTAGCCAGGTCGGAGCTCAGGGCAGATGTCAAGTTCCCCACTGAACGGACTCACGCGTACCGTCCGCGGCGCGGTCGGGTGCATGGGAAAGTTGTTGCGCAGGCCGCCGTCGATGTGCCGGCCGTCGCCAGGGGATTTGCGCGACGTGATTCCGGGGATGTACGACGAGATAAGGATGCAGTCGATGAGGTCATCACGCGACTTCCACTCCGTGTGGGCCACGGGCAGCCACGGGCGCGAGGAGACGTCGGTCACAAAGATGGTGGTGCCCCGGGCCTGCAAGCGCTCGTGCGCATCCATGGGAAGCAGCACCTGTAGATGCGGCTTGACCAGCTTAAGGATGTCGCATCCAAGGGGCCCGGACGCCGATCGCACCTGGTTGATGATTCGATCGAGGGAGGCAACGCAATCGTCCCAGTGCGCGTTGGCGCTCATTACGGAAGCCACAAGCGCTCCCGCGCTGACGCCGACCATGGGCGAACGGATCGGATCCAGGAGGGACGTCGAGTCTCGCGCGTTGGGCTGGCTGAGCGCACGGAACGCGCCGAGGTGATATGCTGCCGCAAGCAGTCCGCCGCCGCTGAACGACAGCGCATGCTTATCGCAGCTGTAGAGGGGCAAAATTGAGACTGCTCGCACTGCACTGAGCGATCGGACGTACATCGATCGGGGCGCCGGCCCAGATTTGACTTCGCACTTCGCGGACGGTTTTTGTGTGGAACGCAATCACTTTCTCATGGCAGTTCTCATCTCTGTGAACGCGAATTAAAGCCTTCATGCCATACCAATCGTAGCGTCCGCCGCGATGGCATACAGCTCGCGATTGACCTCCTGCAGCTGCGCCAGCTGTCCACGCAGCTGGCGAATGGTGGCCTCAGCTGCTGCCATGCGCCCACCATCGCCCAATCCCGCCGACACAAGCGCGCCCGTCTCGACGCGCCAGCCAGCCGGCAAGGTCGCCAGCAAGGGCAGCTCGTCATCGGCCGTCGGCGCGAGCCACGTTGCGGCGCTAGCGTCCAAGGGAAGGGCACAGGGCACACAGCCCATGTGGCGAGGGGTCGCTTCGGTGGCATCCGCCTCCCCCGCCGCCTCGGCAAACTTTTTGAAGGGAGCGAGGAGCGAGCCCGTCGAGCCGTACGTCAAGCCGCCTGCGCCAGAAGCACCGGACGCACCCGCGGCGCCGGCCGCGGCCTCATCGAGCGTGCCGCCGCCGCCGCCTGCGCTCGTGAGCTCGTCAGGGCGAGATCGCAGCACGATCATCGTCTCGATGGTCATCGAGGGCTGTAGCACGGAGAGCAGTGCGAGAGTGGCCGTGTCCCACACGCGCAGGCCAGGCTCGCTGCCGCACGAAAAGAGTCGCGCGCCGTCGAGGGAGACGCAGAGCGCGCGCACCGCGCCCGTGTGCGCCGTGCTCGTGCGCGCGCTGCCCGCCCGCGCGGTCACCGCCGCCGCCGTCTCTGCAAGCAGCGGCATTGGATAGATGCGGCCGTCCGCGCCACCGGCGTAGAGGCTCGTGTGGCCCGGGTGGGCGCCCACGGCGGTGAGCGCGGTGGGGAAGGTGGCGTGGTGTACGCACGTGCGCGCCGAGTCGGAGAGCCGCCACACCCGCACCGTCTGGTCCGCCGACGCCGACGCGATCAGATCATGCTGCGCACAGGGCGCCACACACAGCGCACCGATCGGGAGCATGTGCTCGCTCCACGTGCGGAAGGGCGTCAACCCGTCCTGCCGGGTGCGCGCCGCATTCAGCAGGTTCGCCATGTTCCACGCGAGCAGGATCGCGTCCTCGCCCGCGCTCAGCAGGAACCCATCGGCCAAAGCGAAGTCGAGCACTGTGACGGGCTTGAAATGTGCATCCCAGGCCAGCAGCAGCCGCCCGGAGGCGACCTGCCACAAGTAAAGCTTGCCGGACATGCCGCCAGCGACAGCGTGCGCACCGTCGGACGTGCACGTCACGCACGTCAATTTCTCCGGCGCCTGGCAGCGGAAGCGCGGCTGCTCCTTGCGCCAGCTCCAAATGTGCACAAACGAGCGCGCCCGCTCGACGGTCAGCACAAAGCCGCTGGTGGAGCATAGGCCACGTGCTGTGGGTCGGCAGTCCTTGAGCGTCTGCAAAGTCGCACCCGTTCGCGCGTCGAGCAGCGATGCGGTCGCTAAGGGCGTCGAGCACAGCAGCAAGTCGTCCATTTCGCGACGATTTCTCGTCGCGGCGACGTCGCCCTGCTGTGAAAGGAAGTCAAGTCAAGTCTTATATAAACATTGAAAGGACAAACTCCCTCGAAGCCAAAGCAAAAGGGTGCCCGAGCCTGCGGGTGGCGCCGAAGTTTTGCCCACTACGGCGCCGATTCCGCGGAGCCCCGCGGGAAATGCAACCGCGCGATTTAGTAGTTCAGCGAGCCGGCCTGGCTTCCGCCAGCTCGTCCAAGACGCGCAGCAACGGTGCAGCAGTCGCCATGCTCCTTGGGGTGGTCATCGTCGCGTATCTGTGCTTTATGCAGCCAACAACTTCGGCGAGTGTGGCTCCTTTGCGTGGTGGCAGTTCGTTGCTCGTAGAGGCCAAGGAGCTCAACGAGCGCCTGAGCTCGCTGGAGGAATCTCTCGAGGCGGAGAAAAGATCACGTCGCGAGGCTGAGAGGCTCGCGGAGATGGCGACGAAGAAGGCGCGCTTTGGGGCCGAGCGGCGAGCGGCTGAGAAGGCGGCAAAGAAGGCGCGGAAGCAGCGTGAGGCGGTGGAAGCCCTCAAGGCGCGCGAGGCGATTGAGAAGGCCGAGGCAGCCGCGGCCGCAGCAGCGTCCACAGCAGCACCCACAGCGGCACCCACAGCAGCGCCGCCCGATGCCGTGGTTGTGCAGCCGCTCCCCAACTGCTCCGTCGTCTTCTTCCACCATCTCGAGAAGACAGCGGGCACGACGCTCCGCTCAATCTTCCAGCGTCATGCGCAGCTCGGCCTCTTCGACTTCTTCTCGTTTGTGAACCGGTACAACAAGGTGCAGTTCCAGATGGTGACGCACCGGCTCGATACGCTGCTGCGACAGCCCGGCGGACTCTCCGGCATGCGTCTCGCCGTCGAGATACATATCGGTGGCGGTGGTTACGAGCAGTTCCTCAAGTACACGTTGCCCGACCTGTTGCTGCTGCGGGCGAAGCTGCGCGGCGCCGGCTGCCGGTGCAATCTCGTCACGCTGCTCCGCCATCCGCTCATGGCCCACATCTCGTGGCACCACCATTTCGTCAACGAGCGCGTGCCGCTCTGCTTTTGGAACAGCCCCTTCGACTGCCAGTCGCGTATGGCGATGGCTCTCGCCTGCCACGGCGGTCCGGGCGTTCAGCCGTTACGCGAACCACACCACCAGGCCCTCGCACGCATGTGGGCCGCTTTCGACCTCGTGGGCGTCACTGAGCGCTTTGACGAATTCCTGATCCTGCTGACGGACCTCGTGGGCCTCCAGGTGCCCGCCACAACGCCCGTGCCCGCCACAACGCCCGTGCCCGCCACAACGCCCGTGCCCACCACAACGCACGACAGCTCTCCGGAGTGTCTGAGTGCCTCCAGTCGCATCTCCAATCGCATCTCCAATCGCATCTCCAATCGCATCTCCGACTTTATAGCTGACCTTTGGTCTGATGGTCGCATGACAGGTGCCCGCGTATCGAAGCCAGCTCTCCACAGCACAAACCGAGGCGGCGCGCGACGCGGCCATCCGATGGACACAGCGCAGCTGTGCCTCGCTCACCGCCGATCCGCCAGAAGCGCTTCTCAAGTGCGTGCCGCAGAGTGCCGCTGATGGTCACGGATGGCCTCTCGGAATGCCTCTCTGAGATGGTCTGAGAATGCTTCTCTGGTCGCTCTCTAGATGGCCTCTCGGATGGCCTCTCTGGTCGCTCTCTAGATGGCCCTTCGGATGGCTTCTCTGGTCGCTCTCTAGATGGCCTCTCGGATGGCCTCTCTCTTGATGGCCTCTCTCTTGATGGCCTCTCTCTTGATGGCCTCTCTCTTGATGGCCTCTCTGACTGCCTCTGATGGCCGTGCAGGTACATCCGTAAGAGGATGGATGAGTCCGCATCGGCGGCGGCGGACTTCAAGCGCCGTCGCGGGCAGGGCGACTCTCGAGGGCCTGCGGGCATGATGGACTGTGCTGGGTACGGCCCGTGCCACATCCCTGCACGCATGCAAGTGCTCAGCACGGCGCCCTCACCCCACAGGTACGGCCCGTGCGACATCCCCGGCGTGCCTGCCCCAGAGCAGACCAGATACGCGTGGTTCGAGCCGGAGTCGTGTGGGGCGGTGACGCCGCATGCCGTGCTCCAACGGCTGTGTGCCCGCATGGAGACCGATGAGCCCCTCTATCAGGCGGCCCGCTTGGCCTTCGACGCGCGCGTCGCGGCCGCTGGAGCATCCCTCGTGCGCCGCGCCCAGCTACTGAATCAAGCTGGAGCGGCCCTCGCACTCCAATCGAAGGCACAGGCGAGCCTCGATCCGAGGACCCTAGCGGGCGCCGTCGGCGTGCAGCTCTCGCACCATTACAAGATCCCCCTACCGAACGGGTTCATCTGGGACGTGGACGAGCTCGCGTCCTGGTATAAGCCGCACGAGCGAGCGCGACTCTCGTGCGCGAACTGTTCAGGTGACGTGGTGCCAGCATTCGACCTCGGCGGCTGCTGGCCGCTCTGCATGCAAGTGCTCACCACGCCCCCCCCTTCCCCACAGGTGACGTGGTGCCAGAATTCGACCTCGTCGGCTGCTGGCCGCTCTGGGCCCAGTTCGGGCCCGACGAGCTTCGCTTTCGGTGTACGCGCCGCTGGAGCGCCGACCCGGGCGCCAATCGGCCGGTGAGCGACTATACGAGGCCGGGCAGCAAAGTGCCACTTCCATGCTGGGAGACGTGCTGGGAGCCGCTCCAGCCGACGGCGGCGGCGCAACGGCAGACTGGCGCGCTGGCCCAGGCCGCGCTCGAGTCGGCGCGCGTGGTGGATGGGCGGCTTGCGGGGGCACACTGCACGGCACCGTGCCCGGCGGGAGCGGCGGCGGAGCCAGCCGCGATGTGGCGACGGCGTTGGGATCAGGAGCTCGTCGCCTTCAAGGAGGACGACGCCGAACTTCGCGAGTTCGTGCATCTGACGGACTTCATCCAGCCACTACCTGACACCCGCTTCTTGTTTTCGGTCTTTTGAGTCGCCAGGAGTTGGAGTGCTGCCTGTTCTAGTCTCGCGGTGCGAATGCTATAATAATGTTAACCATTGGCTCACTGAAAAGAGTACTTGTGTCTGTGAAACTTTTGGTGCGATCGTGTTGTGAATGAAACTTCCAGATTTCCCGAAGTAGAGATGGCGGCACGTCTGCTCCCGCTCCTCGCCCTTGGCCTCGGCGTGGTCCACGGCTTCCGCACGCCGCCGTCAGCGCTTGCGGCTCCCTCGCGCCGTGCTGCCATCAGCGGGTTGTCGCCTCTCCCGGCGGCAGCCGTCACGTCGCGTGCGTGTGCGCCAACATTAGCTGCTCCTGCGGAGAGCGACAAGAAGTCGCTGCCCTTCTTCCTCAACCCGAACACTAAAGGCGGCATCATCTTCTGGTCCATCGTCGGAATCGTGCTGCCGTTCGTCGCCTACTCGTTCATGCTTGACAACCTTGGGTGGGACGTCGTGCTCGCAGGCAACGTCATCCTGATAGGCTACGTGGGTGTGGGCACTGTCGTGTGGACAGGAAGCTACGTCTTCCGCGTCGCCAACAAGGACATGACGTACGCGCAGCAGCTACGCGACTACGAGAATGCTGTGATCCAGAAGCGCTTCGAGGAGCTCTCCGAGGAGGAGGTCGACGCCTTGATGGGCGAAATCTACCCTACGAAGCCCGATGCCAAGCCCTGAGTGCTAGGGTGTTACACATCACTCGACGGCGCCACGCGATGACTATCGCGCGCTGGTGAGCTCGCGTCGTGGCGCAGATCTTCGCGGAAGCTGCGCTGTGCGCCTAAGCCGAGAGCTCGTCGCCCGCATCGCGGTGAGCGCCAGTAATGCATGCGCCCTCGCGGCCTCGCCCCTGCTCGCTCAGTGTAAGCTGTTAGCTCCGTAGCTGCCACGCCCTCCCCGGGACTCCTCCGCTCCTCTGGTGAGGGGTGACAGATGGAGTCACAGACTTTGGGTCATCATACTGCGGCGCTGCAATTTAACGCTACGACCTACGTTTACTGGCTATCCTTATTATAATGTCACATCAGGAATATACACAAAAGTTATGAGAGTCCGCGTCCGTGTGTTTCGGTGCGGGCGCGCGTGGCGGTCGCCGCGTGCATCCCTGTTACGCTAACTCGACCGCGCCGGCCGCTCGGCGGTTGCGCTGGCTCGGCTGATCGCCCCCGCCGCCGCCGCGGAGCGCCGCCCCGACTAGAGATCTTATCGTATACCATGCAATAGAAACACAACGACGCGAAGAGCCCTAGGGTTCAGCTGAGCACCGCGTCGTGGGGCTGACCACTCTTGCCAGTCGCCTTGGCTTCTTGTCTTTCGCGCAGCCATTTTGGCGAAACCTCGACAGCAATCGCGTCGATCTTCGCCGCCAAGACCAGATCTGGCATCGACAGCCCGCCGATGGCATGCGTCGACAGAGCGACGCGTACGTCTCGCCAGTTTGTCAGATGCAAATCAGGATGATGCCCTTCAGCCTCTGCAATCTCGCTGACAGCGTTGAAGAATCCCATCGCAGCAGCCCAGTTCTTGGCCACAAATTCCTTGGTGATTATTTTCTGATCGGCGGAGAGCGTCCAGTCTGGAAGGGCGCTCATTCTCGCCATGATGGCATCTACTGGCAATAGTGGCGTATCCTTGCCGCAGCAGCCGCCAATCTTGCACGCCTGGAGCTCTTCAGTTGTGGACGCGTCGCCGGCGACCTCGGCGATGCCATACTTGTTGCCAGCTGCCGACATAGCAGGCGTCCGCGCTGCGGCTAAGCTCAGCAGCCGTGTGGCTCGACGGAGCAGAATGGCTGGAGAAGAGGGAGCGTTGCCGGCCGAGACGCGAGAGAGCGCGCCGTCTCTCGAGCTTTCCAAGTCAAGTCAAGTCAAGTCAAGTCGATAGGCTTCCGTATGGTGTCTGTTGTTTATGTATAGACTTGACTTGACTTTCCAAAACCTTTGAAATCACTGTGAACGTGAAAACCGCCCGTTACTAACATACATGGTTACTGTACGGCGCCCAACTACGCGTAGGAACTCCGGGCACTCGGCACACTCGCATCGATCACCGCCGCCCATCATGGACATCATCTCACACACGCGCGCGACTCGCTCAGCGGGTGCGCCGTAGACATGCATGCATCCGGTGGCCCTCTGGCGTAGTTCTCAGCATGCACCGGCGGCGCGTGTCACGCCGGCGGCGCGCACGGCACATTTCGCAAGCTATGGCCGCAGACAAGCTGCTGGCCAAACTCGTCGTTCACAAGGTTTTCGGCGATCCCGGTCACGAGGGAGGCCAGGGATGCATCCAGCCGCTGCGTCAAGCGCGAGGCGGCGCCCAGCACGGCGCTGCTCACAGAGCGCACACTGCCCCAAAAGAAGCCTGCCGCCTTGGCCACGGGCCGCTGGGCGAGCCGATAGATACCCATCAGGGCGAAGACGGTGGGGGCGCTCGCCATCAGGGGTGCCACCCGTATGAGCGCTGCCGGTGGGCACACAGCCGCCGAGGCCCCGAGCGCGAGGAGGAGCAGGTTGGACAGCAGATCCTGTGGACAAGAGAGGGCGCCGTGGTGAGCACTTGCATGCGAGGTCGAGCGTCTCCCATTTTAGGAAGCGTACCTGGCGCAGTTGGCGGTTACGTGCCCATTGCGGCACGGCCGTCGCGTCCCAAGTCGCTGAGTGATCATCCAATCCGCCCGACCCGCTCGCCGAGTGATGCTGTGGCGGTGAATGGGGGAGCCACGACCTGTGCGCCTGTGTAACGGCCGCGGCCGCCGGCCCGAGGCGCTCGTCAAGGCGCTCGGCGAGGGCCTGCTTCACACGGCTCTCGACGGCTGCCGCAGTCACAGCCTCGGCCTCATGAAGACGTCGCAGCAGCTGGCGCTCGCGCCGCGCGAGCGCGTACAGGCGCTGCGCGTGCACGTGCGCCTGGCGCGCCTGGCGGGAGAGAGAGCCCAGCTCAGTGAGCACAGAGCGCAAGTAGGGAGCCAGCCAGCCCGCAGGCTCGCCGTCCATCGGGTCTGAGCCATAGCGGGGCGCCAGCTGGGCGAATACATCGAGTGCCGACTGCGTCGCGTTCCGCAGCGCGAGCTCGAGCGACGACGCTGACATGAGGGCCACGCGAGGTGCTCGCATTTGTGACGCCTCCAGGCTGCTCGTACCACCGCCGCTGCCCACCGGTAATGCGGTGTCGAGGGCGTCAGCATACGGAAGGAAGCGGCGGAGGGACCTTACACCCGCACGCACCGCCGCATCAGCCGCCTCCTTGGCCTGCGCCCGCAGCGAATCGTACACTTGGGCGGCCAGCGACGCGGGCGCGTGCTCGTTGAGTGCCACCGAGAGACCCACGAGAGCTTCCGCCAGCTCGCGTCCATGCAGGGGCATGCCGCCGAGCGTCTTCGGGCGGAGAGCGCCCACGGTGGCGCTCGCCGCCGCGTCGAAGCCCGCGTAAAAGGGGCGCACGCCCGAGAGCGGCAGGTTGCGCAGCCGGTGCTGCGGCGGCATCTCGCCTCGCGAGATCGCGTCGAGATCGGCGGCCTCGGGTGGCGCCATCTGTACCAACGTTCGGTTGTGGAAGAGGCGGCGCACGGCGGCGCGCGCGTCGTCGAGCGCGTCGCCGCGCGGCTCGAGCATCGCGTACTCGAGCACCGCCGTCGACGCCGCCGGACGGAGCACATCTCGTTCGAGGAGCACGAGATTGGGCGGCTCGCCCACGAATCCACCCGCTGCAGGCTCGAGCAGGTGGCGCTGCGTGTCGCGAAGCATCGCACCGAGCGGGCCGAAAAGGTTCAGGGCAGGGCTCATCACATTGAGCGTCACCACAGACGAGGCGAGCGTGGCAAGGGAGAAGAGCTTGTGCGCGCCCGCGCTGACGCCCACGCCGCTCTCGGGGCCCGCGTCGAGCGAGAGCGCCCGCGGCGGTGCCTGCGTGTCGATCAAGGCGACCGAGATGCACTCGGTGCCTGGCAACGGCCGCCCCTCTGCCAGCGCAAGGGCAAGGCGGGGGGTCAGGGCAGAGTGTGTGGGAGGGCAGGGCGTGAGCGAGGCGGCCCGCGAGGCTCGCGATAGAGAGCCAAGGGGGGAGAGGGGCGGGCCGTCGTACCCTTTCCGGTGAAGACGCGCAGCCACGCCCCCTGCGTGGAGTCGTCGTCGAAGATGCTGCGGCCGATCTTGAAGGGGACACCCGCGTCTGTGGCGCCGACCGTCGGCCAGCGCTCGCGCAGCCAGTGCGAGAACATGTTAAGCCATGCCGACTTGCCCTCCTGGGCGGCGCCGGCAATCGAGAGGACGCAGATGGGAGCGGGCGCGCTGGCAAGCGCGTGGAGCGCGGCCGGATGGATGTTTAGCGTCTGGTTGCTCGCGTCGATGCTGACGAATGGCATGGCGCCATGGGCCGCCGAAGGGACCAGGGTTTGCTCATTGTTTATGACGTGCGTTGTGAGCTCAGCGGTCGGCGGCAGGGGGACCTCGGCGGACGAATGGGAGGTCGACAATCGCGACAGCGGCGGCGGCGCGCGCGCATTGAGCGCAACCACCGCGGGCGCCGCCGTGGGGAGCAGCAGGAGAGCGAGCAGGACCTGCGCCCGACACACCATCATCATCCGTGCGCGGAAAGAGGAGATGGGAGAGCTGCTGCCAACTCTTGTGTCGCTGCCTGTCAGTTTTGTGGGGAAAATCCCGGCTTGTGGGCTTGAGATTGTCCCACCTCCCTCCCGACCGAGACGAAGGTCGCCCTCGCCCTAGCTTTAAGCTGAAGGTAAAGGTTTGCCTTTTGGGCTCGGAGGGGCCCGGAAAATTTTAGTAAGTTGACCGTCTATCCGTCTTTCAATTAGTAGATTTCATATCGTAATCGTCCGGCTCTCAGACTAACGAGCAGCACACCGAAGGAGATGGCAATCCACAATTTACTCTAGTACGCGCCTGCAGTGAGTGACAGCCAGAACCGCTCAGTCTGCTGCGGCTGGACGTGCGAACGACCCCGGCGAGCCAAGCGCTACGCGCCGAGGGCCATCTTCTTGACAATGAGAATACAGACCATGAAGCCGCACATGACGAGGAGCAGGTAGATGCACATCATTGTGCGGCTCTTTTTCTGATAATCGTTGGCCTTCTCGATCTCGCCGCGTGCCGCCACGACGCGGTCGGCCGCCTGCTCGATGTTGTAATCGATGCGGTCGAGGATGGTGCCCTGATCGATGACGAGCACCTGGATCTCCTTGAAGATCTCGGCAAGATCGTTCACGCTCTCGGCGACCTTGGTGATCGCCTTCTCGCGCTCCTCAGTCATCCGTTCCGCCATCACCAGTTGCAGCGTCTGCGCAGCTGAGAACCGTGGGTCACCCCCACCCGCCGCGCCCTTCTCCTCATCGTCGTCGAAGAAGCCGCCGCCGCCGCCGCTGCCGCTAGGTCCTGAGTTGAAGGTCAGGTCGGGCTTGTACTCCTCAATCGTCTGCCCCTTGAGCTTTGCTATGTAATGCTTATGTCCTTTTCGGAACTCGCCACCCAAATCTTGCAGCTGCTGCGCGATCCGCCGCTCGATGTTTTTCCGCACCGCCGTCTGCAGAGGGCGGGTGGCGCGCGCACGCGCCGGGACGGCGTCAAGGGCTGTGGCGAGCAAGATCGTCTGCTCCGCGCGCTGGCGACGGGTGCGAATCGCGCGCTCACCTCGTCCTGCGAACCCTCGCTTTTGGTTTTGATGAGCTCCTTGAGCTTGCGCTCGCAATCCTGGAAGAGCCCCTTGACCTCGCCGATCGTGTTTCCCACGAGGTCTTCCGAGTCGTCATCATCCGCGAAGCCAGGCAGCAGCGCCTTTCCCGCGCTCGTGTTGAGCTCAGAGACTGGGCGAGGCACAGGGGAGCGGCACGTCAGTGCACTGTCGAGCGAAGGCGGCTCCGCGCACGCAGGTTCCGTCCGGAAATCCGCGCGTACGCTTGATCTTGATCTGAGAGATGTCACGATTCATGTCGTCCACGAGCGACACCCACATGGGCGGCACGCTGTAGACGCGCGCATCCACTGTGCTGCCCTCGTCGTCGCTGTGCGCTGCCAACAGATTCTTCTGCACCTTGAAGTCGCGGAGCTCCATGTTGGTCTTGTTCCTGATGCTCTTGTGACTCCGCGTGGCTTCGCGGTGGCGCAGGTACGCCGCCGTCAGGTTGCGGGATGCCATTCTCGTGAAGACACTGTCAATGCGCTCGCGCGAGTGCACACAAAAACAAGAGGAAAAACTTGGAAACTCGCTGTTCAACACAACGCGATTTGACAACACGCAAGAGTGCCTCTATTTCTACATCTCGATATCGGAACTATTTCGAGAAAGCCCTCTCGTCGCGGCGTCGCGTGAAATGTTGATGCGCCTGTGGACGACGGTCAAGGCGCTGCGCGAGCTCAACCGCACGGCGCCCGAGACGCTCGCACGTGCGCGCGCGCTGCAGGCGCAGCAGCGCGAGCAGCTTGAGCAAAACGCACAGGCACGCACCGCGCTCGCCGACAAGCTCGCCGACACGATTCTCAAGGGCATGGAGAACCTCAACGTCAAGCAACAGGCGGAAATGGCGCAGAGGCTGCAGGCCTTTGAAGCGCGCCTCAACGCAGTGCAGCTCGATCACGCCAAGATCCAGTCAAAGGCGCTGAGCAACATTGCCGACGACTTTGAGGCTACGCTGTTGAAAGTGGGAGGCGCTGGTGCGATGCCAGGAGAGCGAGGCGGTGCTGCGGCAGTGAAGCCAGCTGTGCCGGCCGCCGATGCCAGCGGTAGTGGTAGAGGTAGTGGCGGCGATTAGCCATCGCAATCATGTACCATGAGCGCTTCCATCTGTATGTAGGCAGGTAGTGACTCTCAAGTCAGAAGTCTCACAGTGTTCGTCCTGATTGTGATTCGTGTTTAATACATGACTCTCCGTTTCAATTACTCACTGGCATCCGCGATTCCGCGTACGTGCGGATGCACTCGTACCCGCACAGCCCCACCCTATACCGATAAAACCGATCAGGGGCCTCGACTCATGGGTGATGGCAGATGGGAAGGGAGAGTCGGATCGAAACTCGGTGTTGTTTCTGTTTGGGTCCATAAATAGTAGACACGTGTTACTCGTGATGATCGAGATCTGTTGAGTGATCCGAAGAGCGAAGTCCTAAGTCATTGCACACGCGCGACTCCCCCCGGCTCCGCATCCCCCCAAGGGCCAAGGCTAGCGTCGGGGCTCGCGTCCCGTACGGGAACGTTGGCCACAAGCTTCACCGCCATTGGCCATCTCTTACCAGGTCAGTTATCCTAGATGTACTAAAACGTTTTAGAAAGAAACCAAAACAGGCATGTTTGTTGTGTCTTCGACTGCCTTCCAGAGGGAGAAAGAGCAACAAGCGAGCGCGCAAGTGCGCCGCGGGGCGAAACTCGCCCACCCTAGGCTTCGCGGGTTACTCGACGCGCTGCGCGCCTTCGACGTGGAGTCTTGCGGCCCGTATGTATGGTAAAATCAGCACGTTTCCCAAGGAGGTGGACGACGTGGCCGAGTGGCTGCAAGCCATCGGGCTGGTAAGGATACTCCTGCCCTGCCGCGCCCAATGTTACGGCAAATCTCACGCTCTCTCTCTCTCTCTCTCCCTCGCTCTCTCTCTCTCCCCTTCCTCGCACAGCCCCAATACAAACAGGCCTTCGCTGACGCCGTGGTGGAGCCGGCACAGCTGCGTGAGCTCACCGACACGAAACTCAGAGAGCTTGTGACCGTCGAGGGCCACAGGCGACGGCTGGTGCGCAGCTCTCCGCGAGCCCAGACGCAAACGCATGCTTGCGTTTGCCCTCCTCACGCCCCGCATCCTCGCTCGTGCAGATGCTCGCTATCAACGCTCTTGCTCCGACGTTAGCCTTGCCGCCGCCGCCGGCCTTACCCGCCGCGCCGGCCGCACCTTCCGAGCCTTCAACTTCTTGCGCGCCTTCCGAGCCTCCTTCGGCCGCGGGGAGCTTCAAAACTCCGTCGCACATTAGGCCGAAATACAATTCGACCTCGTCGTTGTACATCGACTCCACCATCACGAGGCCGTGCACCGATGAGATCATCTTCTGCGTATCGATCGTGATCCACGATCGCATCGAGGAGGGCGAAAAGGCGCTGCAGGACGACCCGGCGATGGCCAAACGGCTACCCGAGGTGTTCAACATGCAGAGCAAGCCGCTGCTCGCGCAGCTGGCCTCAGCAGATACGTCCGAGGACACAATCTTCCTTGCGATCAAGTCGATCTACTCGATTGCAGAGTTCTCGTCGGAGTGCCTCGTCATCTCTCTCCTGTACATCGAACGGCTGCGCTCGCTCACCGGACTGCACCTTCTCATGTCGAACTGGCAGCCCATACTGCTTGCCGCGATGATCGTGGCACAAAAGGTGTGGGACGACAAATCGCTCCTCAACGTCGACTTTTCGGTCATCTGCTCTGCGTATTCGCTCAAGGACATCAACCGGCTCGAGAAGCAGTTTTTGGAGCTCGTGCAGTATAACGTGTCCATCTCCGCCTCGCTGTACGCCTCCTACTATTTCGAGCTGCGCACGCTCTGCGAGAAGCAGGAGCGTGATTGGTCGCTCAAGCCACTCACCGAGGAGCAGCAGCGAAATCTGGTAAGCCGAGCCCAGGCAAAGACTAGCCTGTTGGAGGCACACCTTCGCCCGAGATATAAGAGCGCAGATCAGGTCAGCCTCTCTTCCATCACTGAGGTCAGTCGGCGCAGCAGCGCTGACGACAGCTTCCACAGCGAGAGAGGCTGGGGGTAACTGACGTGGACGACGGAGGCGCCAGCGCCTCGCCACGTGCGTCCAGCATGATCGCCGACTCGTACCACAAGAGGAGATGTTCGACACGATGCCCGTCTTCCACTTCATCCCAGGACAGAACTTTGAGCACAACAAAAAGGACTTTGCGTGCCCGCTCTACAAGGCTGCCGAGCGCAAGGGTGTGCTCACCACCACGTGCGCCTCGAGCAACTACATCCTTGACCTCGACATCCCGACCAGCAAGACGCCCTTCTACTGGATGCGCATGGGCGTCGCGCGTCGCTGTGCACGTTGGCCGATTGCGACTTGAGAGAGCAGGAGCGCCCCCCGGTTGCGCTGTTTGTTTTTTGCCGATGCCGTGCTATCGAACGGCGGATGGAATCGGAAACGCAAAACGTTTACGTAAATTTGTAACGTTTGAGAGCGGAAGCCTCCGCCCGCCGGCCCGCGCGCGCGCCCCCCGCCCGCCCCCGACCGGCCCGAGCCGCCAGTGCGCCGTGGTCGACTTATGGTCGACATGTTCAATGTACCAGATCGATCTGCCAGATGTACCTCACAGGGCATTCCTGCATCCTGGATGGCATTGTTGGCAAGCCCGCGCTTGCGACGCCATGCGGTACTTCTAATGCGGTACGGCACTAAAATTGCACAATTTACCGCGATTTTGAAGACTTATGGGTCTACTGTTACGAGGTTCGAGTTAAATGGTCGCCCCTATACAACCCTCAGTGAGCACACGCGCCGCAACAACCTGAACCTCGGCCGCCTGTGTCGCCTCGGCCGCGCTCCGCTGCGCCGCCGCCTGCACGCGCATCGCGTCGAGGTTGGCCTGCGCGATCGGATGCCCCTGCGCGGCTGCGAGGCTATACAGCCGCCTCGCCTCCGCCTCGTCCTTTGGTCCGCCCCGTCCTTGCTCGTGCATGACCGCGAGGTGGAACTGCGCACCACCATGCCCCTGGGCTGCCGCGAGGCAAATCAACCGCCGCGCCTCCACTAGATCCTCGGCTCCGCCACGCCCTTGGCTGTGCATGACACCGAGCCTTGTCTGCGAAGAAGCATCCCCCTGTGCGGCAGCGAGGCTGAACAGCCGTCGCGCCTCCGCCTCGTCTTTAGGTGCTCCGCAATGCCCGTGACTGTGCATGACCGCAAGGCTGTACTGCGCAATAGCGTGCCCCTGTTCGGACGCAAGACCGAGCAACCGCCGCGCCTCCGCCTCGTCCTTTGGTCCACCTAGCCCTAGGCTGTGCATGTGACCGAGATTGCACAGAGCCCCAGCATGACCCGAGCATGCCGCAAGGCCAAACAGCCGCCGTGCCTCCGGCAAGTCCTTTGGCACGCCTAGCCCTAGGCTATGCATGTGACCAAGGTTGTGCTGCGCTTCGGCATCTCCTCGCTTGCTTCTATCCATCAGCCTGGAGATTGCGTGCACCTCATGTGGAAGATCGGAAGGCATGGGCTGGCAATTTAAGGACTTCGATGGACGAGCGAGGCGGTCTCTGTGGGCCCTTGTGGGGCAATCAGTTCGCAGCCCCGCTGTGGGAACAACCAATGTGTGCAGAGAACAAAGCAACATGCATGCGGAGACACAGGAATTATTCTGGAACTACAAAGAACTACACCGGGTGTACCGACGTGAGACAAGCCGCGCTCTCTGGGCACTGGGGAACCTGCATGGGGAACCTATACGATAGAGCTACCGTCCTACGTGCTATCTTCACCCGATGGCCGACGACGACGATCGAGCAACGCTGGTGCTTCTGCTGGGGCGGGAGCGGGGTCCGGAGCCGGAGCCGGCGCCAGAGCGCTGGCGCCCGCCCAGAGGGGTATTGTACCGAGCTCTTCGAGGAACTCGTCGAGAGGGATTCGTTTCGAGAGCTGCACGTGCAGTAATCGGCCCAGGAGGCTGCAGAGCGGCGATGGGTAATGCTCACGGAGCGGCGTGACGTCGAGCGACGTCGTGGTGAGCAGCTTGAGCAGTGCGGGCATGCCGCCATCCATGCCGCCGTAACCGTCGTCGAGCTCCACCCAAGGAGGAGCTAGCAGCATCGTCTCATACAGCGTGCATCCAAAGGCCCACACGTCGGCGTCACGATCAAAGGGAGCACCGTTGATGTGCTCTGGCGACATGTACACGGGTGTGCCTACTGCGTCGTCGTAGGGATTGGACGCCTTCACAGCTGCTTTCACAGGCTGGACGCCTTCACGCTGCGATTTCTTGCCCCTTTTCGAGAGCACGCCGCCGCCCTTGGCACCGGCGCCGACGATGCCAGCGCCGACGGAGGCGAAGACCGCTTCGCGCGCTGCCGCGACGTTGGCTGCCGCCGCCGCCGCCGTTGTCTTGGGCCCCGCCTTGTGGCCGCCGTCGCGATGGCCCATCGCTCGTGCACTCCGCGCGTCGAGCGAGGTTGCGCCGCTGCGATGGCTCGTGCTGGGAATAGGACTCGAGGATCTCGAAGGGTATGGCGGTGCAGCCGCACTCGTCGTGTCGTCCCCTCCCTCGCACGTGCCCGCAGGCAAGGCAAGCCTCTTGGCCAAACTCGTCCCGAGCCTCCCTGGCTTCTTGGCGCCGCTCGTGCCGGCCCTCCTCGTCGAAAGCACACCGCCGCCGCTTCTCGTCGAAAGCACACCGCCGCAGCCGCCGCCGCCGGCCGGCGCGGCAATGGTGGCGCTCACGGCCGCGCGTGGGATCAAGTTGATCCGCGGACCCGCGGGTATGAGCTCGCACATGCCAAAGTCGCCGAGGCAAGCGTCGCCGTTGGCGCGCATGAAAATGTTCGACGGCTTGATGTCGCGATGGAGCAGTTGGATCTCGTTGTGGAGGTACGCGAGGCATGATCCGACTTGCAAGGCTATGCTCACAATTTGGGTGGGCGCAAAGTGCGCACCGCTGTCGTGCACGCGCTGCTGGATGAGCTGCCCAAGATCGCCGCCCTGGGCGTACTCCATGAGGATGGCGACCGTTGTGAGGTTCTCAAAATGGCTGATGAACTTCACGACGTGCGGGTGCGAGATGCGGCGCAGCACATCAACCTCGAGCTTGGCCTGAGAAATCTCGTGGCGCGAGAGGCCCTTGAACACAATCTCCTTGAGGCAGCACTCGTCGCCCGCGGTGCGCGTGTGCTTGACGAGCCAAATCTCGCCAAAAGAGCCGCGGCCGATTGAGTCGATGATCGTGTATAGCCCTTCGAGGCAGGTGTCTCCCACGGCCTTGGGTTCACCGAGGGCTTTTGGGCGCTGCGCGGGTCGGTTTGGCTGCGGCGGAGCCTTGGCGTGGGCCAAGCGCTTGACCTTGCTGCTGCTGCTGCTGCTGGGCTTTTGAGCGGCGGCCGTGGATGCAGTAGGAGCCAATGGCAGCGCCATGAGCAGCTCGTCTGGCACGGTTTCGTCTACTCCTCGCTGAGTGCCAGGCTCATCTCTCGAGTCCTCTACGGACGCCTCCATAACCCCCGCCTTCTTTGGATGACGAAACTTACTTTGGGTCCAAGTTGTTTATGAAGTGCCTTGACTTGACTTGACTAGACAGTCAATACGACAACTAGGACGGCGGCTACATTGTACCGTTGCTTCGGTACAAGCAAGCTAATTTTAGTCGACACAACACATGAACCTAAATACAAGCGCAAACGAGTACATGTTCATGTACCGGTAGCGGTACCGGTACCCCAGTAGCCAGCAGAGTACTCGGTATCGAATTAGCTTCGGTACTTGGTAACATCGAAGCTTGTGGGAGCTCGGGAGCTGCTACCGGTGTACGCCGAAGTACAAGTACGCACTACGCAGTCGACAAACTTGCGAATTGCAATTGGCACGCAGTCCGCGCCGAACGGGAGAGTTTTATTTGTTAGTAGTTAGAGCGACCAGCGTCTGCAAGCTCACTCATCCCGAAAAGAGGCACATGCATTGTATTATACGGTTCCGCTATACCCGACCCGCGCCGTACCGTACTCTGCGCTTCCGCGTTCCGGCGCGCAGATAGCCGTGACTACGATTGTCCCAATTGGATTGTCCGGAGAGACCGACCTAAGGACCTATGGGTGTTTGGTTACCACGCCTGAGTGTGGCGCTCATCATGCCTTAACTTACAATCCGAATGCCTCTCGTCCAGCCGTGGTGACGGGCCGTGTTTCTAAAGCACGGGTGGTACTTGTGGCGATGCAACACGTACTCCCTGTAGTAGTCCTTGACGAATGCGCGGACGTTCCAGGTGCTGCGGATTCTGCAGAGGCTATGCTCGTCATTGGTTGCTCAACAAAGCCGTTGTCACTGCCGCTGTGCCTCCGCCATGGCGGTGGTGGCTCCGCGCTTGACAGCACGTCAGAGGGCAATGGCCCAGGCTGGACGTGCGGCATTATTGCCAGCAATGCAAAGGTGCGCTCCTCGTGCTCTGAAATTTCATCAAAGCCCGCACCCGGCCGGAACATTGCGTCGCCCTTTGATGGCCAGGCGCTCGGCGTCCGAGCAAAAATCAAGTGCGGCGCATCGCCCGGCGGAAGCGGTGCGAGCTTCTCCTCTGCCTCCAGTGCGACTGCAAGGCATTGTAGGTCGGTCCCGAAGTTATCCATCTGCTGCTGAAGTGCAATTCGAGTGCGAAGCTCGGCGGTGGCCACGCTCGCCATGGTTGTCGTTGCTCTATATGGCGAGGGCGCTGCGCACGCAAGCACAGAGGACGGATGGCCGTGGGGCGCGGCTGTTCTGCATGCTTGGCTTCGCGCCGGTCTAAGCACTCTTCACAGCTCTACAGTAAAGAGTCCATACAGTCACGTCCGCCCAGTTACACACACCAGACAGCTCCTCAAACCGAACCGGAGCCGCGACAGTCACGGCGGTGTCCGGTCGCGGCTCGCTACAGTCCGGTACAGCTCTAAAGAGCTCTAGAGCTCTAGAGCTCTACTGTGCTCGACAGCTCTACCGTGCTCTACAGCTCTACCGTGCTCTACAGCTCTACCAGTGCTCTACAGGTTGACATTCTCTACACCATCCATCTGCCTGCGACTTACCACAGACCCTGGGCTTGTTCACCACCTCACCTGCGTTCCGAAGACGCCATCCACACCGTATCAAAGTTCTTTCGGGCGCTCGGGGAGAACCTCGTGGACCTTTACTTCCGGAGGCAAGCGCTTCTTCGGTAGCAATGTCGGGAAGGAAGACCTCCGCGTACCGGGAGTTCTTGGCCGTCCAGGAGTTTTTGGCCGGTTGATTTCAGGACTCGCATGCTTCGCCGTGAGCAATACCCGCATGGTGTTCGCGCGATCAATCTTCCGAAAGGAGCGTGCCCGATTCAGTGCCCCCACAGTACCCACTATGGTGCCGAGCAGCGAGGAGTCATCGGCGTCCCAAGCCAGTAGGAAGGCGTTGCGGATCTCGGGCTTGCCCACGCCCTCTGTGAGCACCGAAGGCGCCCTGAAAAGGTTGCGGTGTGCCGCGAGAGGCAGAAGCAGATACTCTTCGACCGGTAAGTCGAGCGAGTCAGATCCCCAAGGGTTGAGGAGTTGGGAGGAGGCGAGCACTAGGGCATTCGCCACGAGAGAGATCACGGCGTAGAGAACAAAGCAAATCGACTCAGTAAACACCCACAGCAGCGGCGACTCAGTGACGTAGAGAGTGTCGACCGCGATCGCCATTGCGGATGCCACGACCACCTCGAACACGAGGTGAATCGCGATCATAGCTTTGAAGTAGGGCAAAGGGAGGGGGGTCAAAGCGATCGCGGACAGGAATGTTGTCTCCTGTCGCCATCCTCTGATTGACGCGTCCATCGCGACCACGTACTGCTCCTTGGCGCCCGACTTGTTCACGATGAGCTCGAGCGCCCAGGAGCATGCCAGATAGAAGCCTGGTGGGCCGCCAGGGAGAGTGAGCTTTGCAATCTCCATGTCTGTAAGCAGATGCCGCCGCTTGCACAGCGAGATGCCAAGTGCGGCGTTGCCGGAAAAATCGGCGTAGAAGAGGTGGTTAGCTGCGTGCATGAGCCGAATGATGTCGCACGCAACTTCGCGGTCCCCAACATACGCAAACACCTGCAAACCCAAGTCGTTGAGCCGACCAATGCCAAATATCGCTGCCTTCCAATTGGCATGGTAGCGGTCGAAGCATTTGTTCACAAAAAGGCCCAGCATGAAGGAGAAGAGGGTGGCGAACAGCGCGGCCGGGTACCTGACGACGCGGTCAATGCCAAGTATCGTATCTTCGCCGAGTGCAAGGCTACCTATGGACACGAACAAGAAGAAGGCGATCGAGATCCTAAAGATCGGCGACTGGGCAGCCTGGTAAAAGGTGTCCCCAAGGCGAAATGTAGCATGGAGCGGTCTGCTCGGTTGATAAGGAGCCATCAGGTGGAAGTGGATCTCCAGAGCGCGGGACGGATGGCTCCTCCTCCTGGTTGGTGTGGTCCAGGACCTTTCGCGAAACGCGGGGATTTTAGATAGAATCTCGGATGTGTGCGCATAACACACTGAGCGCTCCCCTCATTGGCTCGACCTGTCCCCACCCGCGTCCCCCTGATGTCACATGTGATGTACGCTAAAGGTTATTACGCTTACCATGGCTTACGGATTCGGAGTTAATTTACTCACGCCACATGCCTCACGTATGCCTCACGCGGGGCGCACGGTTCAGCGCGCGTGTCCAGCTTGTCGTCACGCGCCGCCGCACCGGCGCAGTGCGCAGTTTTTTTGCGCAGAGGACGACCTGCTTCCCGGTTAGCCAGGCTCTGACTGGGACCGGAGCCACCGGAGCTCAGCCCTGCTTTCCGACAGCCTGCGCAGGCTCTCCGTCTACTCATTCAGCTGCTGCTGCGGCTGGACACCTGCGACGTGCGAGTGCGGGGTCCCTGGAGAAGAAATTAGAACGGTTTCCGTACACCGTACGTCCGTTATACGTCCGTCGAGTTCCGGTTCCGCTCCAGACCCCTTACGTGCTGGACAGACCACGACACCGAGATCACAGTTCGAAATACGTCATGAAATACGTAGGTACGAAAACGCGGTTCCGGCTCGACCACACCCGCACCGGCAAGACCGCGCGCCGTGTCACAGTCCCAATGACCGTCTCGACTCAGACGCAGCCGGCGGGCATACCGCGCCCAGCCAAGCCCACGAGTACTCCCACGCGCCCCCTCTCAACGCGCGGAACACACACCCATCAACATCCACAAACACCTCCCAACAGCGTTTCAGGCATTGCCGGTACCGATTGTTCCCTTATACACGCACTCTGCACGCTCAGCCTTGGGATGGCAGTGCTCCCTCTCGCCGACGGTGCCCTGTGACTGTGCCCCTGACTGTGCCCCTGACTGTGCCCCTGACGTCTCCGTGCACGTCGCGTCTGCTCGCTCATGCGGCCTCGGCGACCAAGCTCATGGGTTAATAACAGCAGGCTCGCACGCGCGCGAGCGGTACGATTGCTCGAGGACGCGGGAGCGCTTGGTGACGACGATGGCGGACACGAAGAGCGCAAACTGGAAGAGCGCGAAGAGCATGACGAGCGCCGAGCCCAAATCGGCGACCTTGTGAGCGAAATGGTCGCAGAAGGCCTCCTGCTCCGGGATCTTGACATCGAGCACGTCGAGCTTTCCGAGATGCACTTCGATGTCCTTGCGGTCAAGCATCTCAGTTGCATTCATCTGAGGAGCGTGTGCTGCGACCAGCGTACGCGAGCCCCAGTCGAAGGCGATGGCGAGGGCACCGGGCATCTTGACGCACCCGTTGTGAATCTCACGATGTCCCATTTTCCGGATGGCGACGGCAACAAAGATGGCCCCGATGGAGGCAAGGAAGGCGCAGATGGCTGCACAGATGGCAAAGCCCTTGACGTAGCGCGTTTGCACTTTTGCAGACGATGCCAATAAGACGGAGATGGCTGCGATCATGCCGAACCATCCTTGAATGTTGTTGAGCGATGTCATGGAGAAGATGAGGAGTACGGTCGCCGCGCGGCGCAGCGAGGTCGCCTTGGTGTCGAGGGCGTCGGTGTCGGACCGCTCGGTGGTTGCGGGCATGAGCCCTGCTTCCTTCGACATGAACATCGAGGAGCTCGGGGTTTTGGTGCAGCACGACATGTTCATGTCGCTCGGTTTTTGTGTCTCGTTGCAGCTTTTGTGCAGTCCGGACGGGGGCTCCGGGAGAGTGCTCGGTTAGCTCGGGGCTTCTTTGCTTCCGGTCGGGGGCTTCTCTGCTTTCCACAGAGAGCGCGCGCTTTTTCGCAGCTCAAATAGAGCGGCGCCTCTGGAGCGAAGAGGGGCATCAAAAAGGCGTCGTCGCCGTGGTGTGAAAGGTAGTGATTGAATGGACCGCTCAAGACGACGCTTTGCGAAAATGTCGGCATCTCAATGGGAGGACTTCTGGGACGAGCATGAAGCGATCATCGTCGATGTCGGCAAGAGCTTGTGGAAGGCCGGACCGGCGGGCGGAGATGGACCCAGCGTTGCCATAGACAGCCGAAATCGCGAGGAGACCGATGCGAGCCGGTGGCAGCGACTCTTCGAGGAGCTCGAGTTGTCGCCCGAGGAGACGCCGGTGCTGCTGAGCGAGGCGCCTGGCACGTCGCGCGCCGATCGTGAGGCGACGCTCCAGCTACTCTTTGGGGAGCTACGGGTCCCCGCACTGTACATTGTGGCGCCTTCTCTGCTCACCGCCTACGCCTCGGACATGGTGACTGGCATAGTTGTGGACATCGGCGAGCGTAGTACAACGGTCTGGTCCGTGTTCGACGGCTATCCGTTGCTGCCTGGGACGACGGTGCTGCCCATGGGCGGTGGGCATTGCACGGACGTGCTGCTGGGCCGACTGCAGGCGCTCGGCTATACTTCGTCGTCGCCGGCCGAGGCGGAGGTCGTCGCACGCAAGGCCAAAGAAGGGCACGTGCAGGTGCCCGCCGAAGCGAAGAAGAAGCTGAAGAACGCGGCGGAGGTCGCCCTGCCGGACGGCTCCACTGTCACACTGAGTGGAGACGACCTGACCAAGTGCGGCGAGGTGCTGCTGCGTGATATTGGCTCTCTTTCACGAGCACCCTCGGCTTCGAAATTGCGCAAGGACACGCTGAGCGGTGCGGCGCTTGAGACGGCGCTTGTGACGGCGCCAGAGGACCTGGGAGTGGTGCAGGCGATCTTGGGTGTGGTGGCCCTCGCGGACATGAGCATGCGCGGCGCGCTGCTTGCCAACGTGCGGCTCGTGGGCGGCGGCTCGCTCCTAAGCGGGCTCCCGGAGCGCCTCGAGCTCGACCTCTCCAAAGCACTTGGGCCCAAGTCGCCCTTCAAGCCTCGCGTGCACGCGTCGGGGGCACGGCGCTACGCGCCGTGGATGGGCGGCGCCGTGATGTGCAACCTCTCCGCATGCAAGCGCGCCTTCGTGCTCCGTGAGCAGTACGAGGCCGCCGGTGCCGAAGCCGTCCATCTGAGGTATGCGCTGCCCGGCGCGGCTTCGCTCGAAGAGCAGCGGCGGCTGTGGCAGGCGGCCGTCGCCGACGAGGCGGCCGCCAACGCCGAGGTGGCGCTCACGACGGCGCGGCAGATTGGTGAGCTCGCGGGCGCGGCGCGTGCGTGGTGGCTCGAGGCGGCTCCCGCGCACAGTGTCGTGGAGCGCGAGCGACAGACTCGTCTGCAGCGGGCGCTGGTCGAGCCGCTTGTACGCGCGATGCTGCAGCAGGTGCTCGGCGCGACGCCCTCGCCGCCGGCTCGCCGCCAGGCTCAGCACGGCGCCTTTGTCTCCGGCGCGCCGCCCTTCCCGCCGTCGGCGGTGCTCGCGGCCGCGGCCGGGGCGCTGCGCCTATCCCTCGGCACGAGCGCTGCCACCGAGGACGCGTTCGCTCTGCGCCGTCTCACCCAACTGCGCTCGGCTGCTTGGGCAGTGCAGATGGCGCCCGTCGCAGCGCGTCTTGACGAGATCGCGAGTCGCTCGGACAGCCACGAGGCGTGCCGCGCATGGCGGTTCTGGGCCACGCTCGCGAGCAAGCAGGGGGTGCGCCGCCGTCGACTCGCCGACGCCCTCGCACTCCGCGCCTCCGCCATGGTCTTCGGTCACTTTGGCCTTTGGGTAGCCAACGCCGCCGTACAGCACAAGGCGAGTGACCAACAGATGACCGCCTTCTACGGCTTCCTGCGCGCGAACCTGCGTGGCTGGCACGCGCGCACTCGTCACATTCACATTCACAGTCAGAATCGACGTCTCCTTGTGGCCGTCAAGGCCGCCGCCGCCGGGTGGCTCGCGATGGACGTGGCGCGTGGCTGGCGAACGTGGCGAACGCGGGCGAGGCTGGTGAGCCACGAGCGACGTGCCGCTGCGTCGGCCGCCGCGGCACGGCAGCGCGCTGCCTGGCAGGCATGGCTCTCGTTTGCACGCTTGGGAACCAGCGCGGCGGTCGTGGCGCGCGGCGGCGCGCGCCGCGCGCTAAGTTTGGGCATCTCTTGCTGGATCAGCATGCTTCAAGGGCGACTGGCGGCCGTGCGTCGAGCTCACAAGGCAGGCGAGAGGGCGGCACGCGCAGGTATGGCGAGCCGGTTTGAGGCGTGGCGGGAGGCTCTCACGCTCACGAAGCTGCAGGCCGAACTGCTCCGTATGGCGCACCGGGGGCTACTCTCTCGCTGGACACGTGCCTGGGGACAGGCGGGCAGGGAGCGAGAGGCACGTCGCGACGCATCCCGCCGGTTGCAAGCGCGCTCGATGGCCGACGCCATTCCGGCGCGCCCTCTGCGCCGCTGCTGGCACTCTTGGCACGGCCGTGCCGCCGTCGCGCAGAGGCTTGCGGCCAGGGTCTCCACCGCCTTACTCGCGCGCATGCATCGCTACTGGATCGAGTGGCGCGTGTGGGCAAGCTCGGTGGAGCGACGGTCGGCGGTGCGGCTGCTCACCACGCTCGCGATCAGTAGCCGCCGCCGGTGGTGCTGGCAGGCATGGCTGCGTGCGAGCCTGCGCGTGCAGCGCGCGCGCGTGCTCACGGCGCGCTCACAGCTGCACCACGACCGCTCCGCCGTTCGCCGAGTGCTCCGTGTGCTCGAGAATCGTCGAGATTCAATCACGCTCGCGCTCCTCGTCACAATGGTAGGACGGCTCTCGGCCCCGCTCATCGCCGATTGGGTCGTAGCCGGGGCGGCCGCTCGGCATGCCATCGGGCGCGCGCTCAAGCTCGCCAGCGAGTTGGCACGCCGGATGGGCTGGCGCAGGTGGCAGCGAGAGCGCACTCGATCTGCGGAGGGGAGATTGCTCTTGCACCGAGCACGTCGGCTGTATTCTACCTTGAGCGCTGCCAAGCTGGGTCACGGCTTCCAGCAATGGTCGGTCACCGTCCTGAGCACCTCGCTCCGCAACGCGGCGCTGGAGCACTGGGCAGAAGAGTTCAAGCCGCGCGCCTTTGCTAACTATGGTTGGCGCCGCTGGCGCGCGGGACTGCACCGTCAGGCGATGGCGGCGCACATGGCCAGCGTTCTCGAGCGCCGCGCCGACGAGTTTGCCAAAGCCCGATGCGCAGCGGCACTCGCGATGTGGTCGGCGGCCGCCACGCGCCGGCTCCACAGGCGAATGCTGAAGACACGCAAGAAGGTGGCGCAGCAGGACGATGCCGCCGTCGAGCGGCTGCGTGGGCTGCTCGCCGACGGGCGCAAGTGGGCCGAGAGGATGCTCGTCGCGGATGGCGTCCTTCCGGCTGGGAGCCCTTTAGGCTACCCTTTCATTTGATTCCAGGGGGGGCACAGACAAAATATCTATACGCGGAACTATACAGGGGTTTTGTCGTGACTCGCTGTGTATTCGATTTCTGTACCCGCAACGCAACGAAAACTTGACGTCGTAACCAAGTTCGTTAGTACGTACTAGCCGACTACCAACTAACAAAGTCGGGTAAGTGTTGCTAGGTCTGCGCGAGTCTGCGGCGTGGGGGGTTGGGAACGAAGTACTATACCTCACTACCAACGGCCTGACGTTAGTAGTGAACTACTAGGTTTCAGATACGAAATGGGGCTTGAGGCATGGTCCATGGATGATGGAGATGGAACTTGGAAGTGTCCTAGTGTGGGAAGACGGAAGTGGCTCGGCTCCGGCGCCTCCGGCGGAGAGCGACTAGCATAGGTGCATACTTAGCGCGGCCCGCACCAGGCCACCCACTTAGTGACAAAAGGTTTGTTGATTATTTGAAGGGCCGATCACAGTGAAAGTAGAAAACTTCTTTTTGGATCCGAAACGGTTTTGGGCGGTCCCCCGACGGAGCGCGGCGGCCGCTTTTCAGCGCTGTACTGAGAAACGCGGTCTTCAGGGCGATTTACGCCTCTACCTGCGCCTCTTCCTGCGCCTTTTCGGGCGCCAATTCGGGCTCAAGTAGAACCCATTGATCTGATGGTGTCCGCCGAGCAGCTCGATCAAATTGAGGCGCTCAGGCGAGAGGAGGCCGCGTTCGATGCCGAGGTTGACGAGGCCGCGATTGAGGACGAGGTAGAGGGCGCTGGGGACGAACTCGTTCGTGGCTGGGCGCACGAGTGGGCCGAGTACACTGACTCTGAGGCGACGGCGCGCCCGCCCGCCTTTCAGGACGTGGACGCAGCGCAGACTTTGGACGGGCTCCGCAAGCTTGCACAGGCGGCAGCGAAGGAGATGAGTCTCCTGTTTTTACGGATTTAGAGGAGCGGCGTCGACAAGACGCGCGCGTGCCCCGTGTTTGGCGGCGCGCGTTCCAGGCCATGCCTCGCTCGAGGCCAATCTGCATGTGCGGTGGCCACGCACGTGGCGGTATGTGTGGTCGCTGCCTCCGACGTTTGTCATGGCGGAAGGTGCAGCCAACCAATCTGATGTCTAGTTCAGGAGTTATGGTGTATATAAGGTAAAGGCAATGCGCGCGCCCGGAAGCCGTGGCGCGCGCTGGCGCGTAGTACGGTCCCCAAGTCAGCGCGTCGCCGTGCAGTCTTGCGTGCAGTGGTCCGCACCCTGGCTCGTGGCTGCGGGCCGCGGGATCCTGGCTCCCGGGGCTCGCTGAGAACGGAATCCTCTGTGTCCGTTCTCCACACATTCACATACATGTACGGCGGACCGGCGTCTCAATTGCGGCGTCTCGACGACCGCATATGATTCCCCGCACATGGCCAAGGAAAACGTGACTCGTAAGAGGAGGTCCGGCCGGGGCGCGCGCTCGTCTGCCGGGCCTCGCGGTCTTCACAGAAGTGCTCGTCGTGTTAACGTTCACACAAACCGCGGGTGCGGCGAGCGGCACACGAGCGAGACTCTGTGCTTCTCGTCATCTGTAGACGGACGCCGACTGCAAAGAACCGCGAAATGGGAATCGTGAATGTGCTCGCTGCCGCCGACAACCTTGTTGGTTACGTCCTTTCGAACGAGCTGACTGTGTGCGCTGTGTCCCGAGGCCTCGACGACTCGCCAGTCTCTAGGGTGCTGGCCAACCCGGAGTTGATAGGGCAGATAGTTGCTGCCAGTTCAGCATCCTCTTGCGCGGCCCCTGTGCTCGTGCTTCAAGGGCCTCGCAGCTGCGGCCTGACGCAGATATTGCAGCGCTGCGCCGCTCGGCTGCAAGTCCTGGGAGAGTCTTGTCGCGTCATCGCCCTTTTCGACTACGACAGCGTGCCCTCGCTGTTATGGCAGCTGCTCAACGCCCTTGGCGACACGGACCTCGCCGGGGCGACGACACAGACGCCTGCGCACCACCTCGCCTGTGCCGTTGCTGCCGCACTGGTGCGTGCGGCTGCGCTCAGCCCGCTGGTCATCCTGATTGACAGCATCGCGGGCGACGGCGAGCCGGTGCAATGGCTCCCGTCGCCCATGCCGCACGGCTGCCGTATCGTACTCGCCACACGCTTGGGCAGCGTGACTCATCCGATGATCTCGCGCTACGCGGGTGCGCTCTGCCGTCTGAGCCTCGCCAATCCCACACGCGCCGAGGCACGCGCGCTAGTCGAGGGCTCCGGGCTCACGAAGGCGCAACTCGACGAGCTCATGAGCGACGAGTTTTGGGGGCCGGATGCGCGGGCAGAGTACGTTCGGCGTTTTCTCTTGGGCATGGCCATGACCATGGGCGTTGACCCTGACGGTTGGAAATTAGGCACGCACGCAGAGGTAGCCGAGAAGGCGGCGGCAGTTTTGTGCGTGGGCGAGACGGCTGGCATGTCGACGGATGCCCTCATAGACCGCTGCATCGACATGATGAGTGTGCCCTACGACCGCGCCTTCTCTGTTGCGTGGCTGCACCTGGCCCGAGATGAGCTACTCGCCACTGGTAGCCTATACGAGCCTCGCGAGCTGCATGCTCTGTGCGAGAGGGCGATTACGCGCGCCGTCGCGTCCGATGAAGAAAAGGTGAGCATTCACGTCCAAACGACATCCAGTGCCGACGCTCCTCAAGGCGCACTCTCGCTGAAGGATGTTCACCGGCCCGAGGGCACGTGCAGCCGCATTGAGCTGAGCGCGCTAGTCGGCGCGCGCGCGCCGAGGCAGATGATGCTGTGGCTGCTCACCGTCAGACCACGTGGATGGAGCGAGGCGAAGCTTCTGCGCGTGGCTGGCGCGGACGTCGCTCACCTCGAAGATTTGCGTCCTCTGCTCGACCCAACGGCGGCGGCTGTGGGTAGCGTGGCGCTACGGAGCGTGGTTGCAGACGGGGTGCGCCGGCGCTGGCTGTGCTCGAGCGAGCGGTGGCTCGAAGATGGTGCCCAAAGAACATTGGAGATTCTGGCTGCCGAGCTGGCCGAACAAGTTGCACGCGAATGTTACGCGGCAGACGCGGAAACTCGACGTCAATGCATTGAACGCCGCGTCGACGCCGCGCCGTGCTTCATTATTGAACGCGCTCTGCTCGAGGCGGCGGTGCATGCAACCTTGGGCGCGCGCTTGCCCGATGAGCCCCAAGATGACGAGCTCGCACGCGCGGTCTGGCATCAGTGGCAGGTGCATCGGCTCATACAGATGGTCCAAAAGGTGGGAACGGTGCTTGGTCCTTGGCGGGTGGGGTATGGGACGTGGTGCATGATGCAGGGCCCCGTGTTCAAGGATTGTGAGACGGAGTGCGCGCGGCTCAAGTCAGTCGTGCGGGTGTCGCTGCTCAGTCCCGCCGTACTGCGTACCCTCCTCCGCCCCGCAAGCACACGGCAACTGCGCCTCATGGTCCTTGCGCTCGGGGACCGCCCCGTCGACGCCAGCTGGCTCGCCACGGCCGTCGACCAGAAGGTCGATCCGTTACCTGTGGCAGAGCTCGAGGCAGCGAAAGCCGAGGCGGCAGCACGGCTCGCTGCGGAGCAGGTCGAGCAACGTGCCTTCCTCGAGGCGCGTTTGGTGGAGATGGAGGCGATCCAAGCCGAATCGACGGCCAGTTTCCAGGCGGCCAGGGAGAAAATGGAGGCGCTGGCCATCGAACTGCAGGCGGAGAAAGGAGCCGAGGTGGCGGTGGCGGCCAAGGCGGCCATCCTTGAGCACATCAATGCTAAGGAGGCGGATGTGGAGGCGAGGGTTGCTGCCTCCAATGGTCAGCTGGCGGCGACTTGGGTGTTGATGCAGCTGACCGCGGAGGAAGGTACCGGCGCTGACCGACTCGTCAGTCGTGCGAGCGCGAGCGCGTCGTCACCGCCAGGCACCGCGTACGGGCAGTGGCCAAACGACTCCGCGCACTGGCAGCTGAGCGCGCAGCTCGGTGCATTCTGCTCTGAGCTCGGGTTGTTCTCCGAGGCGCGCACGCTCCTTCTCGAGGCGCGAACGGCGCTCGGCGCGTGCGCGTGCGCCGGCGGCGCCTCGGACGAAATTATGGGTGGCTTGCTGCTCGACCTCGCCCAAAATGAGGTTCGGCACTGGGACTCGCTGCGCCGCTGGGAGGCGCACGAGCTGACGTTGCTGCTCGAGTCCTCAGCCGAGGCTGTCGCGCGGCTGCGCCGTACGCCTGATGGGGCGGTCCGATCAGTAAGGCTCGCCTCGGCCCTCTCGCGCCGCGCCAACGGCTGCTTCAAAATTGCATGCGTGGTCGACGCGCCCGCGCGTGAACAATGGCTTGCCGAGAGCGATCAAGCGACGGCGGAAGCGCGCCGTCTTCTCGAGCCTTACGGTGACTCGTACTCGCTTGGCTCGAGCTGCCTCGTGCGCGCGGTGACGCAACTCGTTCGCCTCTCACGCGGGATCGAAGACGAGCTTGCCCCCCCCACCGAGGCACTGGCACTCGAGCGCCACGGCGCCTTCGAGGCCCTCATCGAGCAGTTGGAGGAGGCTGGCCACATTTTGCGCAGATCGGTTGGAGTGGTCTGTGAGCCGATGATGTTTGTGCATGCGAATCTGAGCGAAGTCCATCTGATGGTTTGGCGGACTTCGCTTATATTGGCCGGGACCGCGGGCCTCGATCGCACGCACGCGATCGCGCACCACATGCGCTCGATCGAGCACCTGGGTGCTGCATGCGAGGTCGCCATCGCCCACTTTGGCACCGCCGATCACCCGAACGTGCGCATGAAGCTCGGGGAGTACCAACGGCTTTTGAGCGCGACCCTCGGGCCTGGGATCCTCGGAGGGCCTCTGTCCGCACTTGCTCAGTGCCGCTCGCGCCTCGACATCCGCCGGATCCGCGAGAGCATCCACCATCTCTTCGCAAACCGTCTTCTTGAGGGTTCCTTAAACGTCGGAGGGTTTCGGATGATCGATCTCGGCGATCTCGCATAGCTCTCATGTGAGGCATGTCGCTCGGTTACAGTCTCGCGGCGGCCGGCGCCGGTCCCGTGTGGCGCGGCGGTGTGTGGCGTGCGTGCGCGCGTTCTCGGTTTCGTGTGCCATGTCGAAGTGCCAGTGGGCGTTGATAATACCGACGGGGTCCCTAATGCGAGATTTCCCCGGATCGCATCATCGGACTTATCGCCAACTGGGTGCGGCATTATGGCCGGTAAAGCGACGATGAACACGCATTATTGGCCGATGACAGCCACGTGCAGGCCGGCCCGGAGGTTAACACACATCAACACTGGACTCTCCTGAACGCCATCACGCGGGTACTGACTGACTGTCCGCGTTGGTGACCGGTCGTGCGATGGGTAACCCACAGAAGCCAAACGTCTCATGCTTGGCCCATGCCGCCCAGCAGCCCGTGCGCATACCTAGCACCTAGGGTCTTTCCGTCATACTCACGGATCGATCCGTGACGGTCCCAACTCGATGCCCTCGCTCTCCATCTTCTCCATGAAGTCCTTAAACCTCTGCGTCTCGGATTTGTATTTCGGCGCATACTTGTCCTTGAATCCGTGAATGTCCGTGATATGTGCGTATGCGTTTACACCCATCGCCTCCTGGGCCTGCATGCCACGCTTGCCCATCGCCGCCATCGCGACGGTGTCGCGAGAGAGCGAATCGACAAACTCGTCGTAGCTGATCTGACCATCGCCGTCCTTGTCACACTTCTCGATCATGCCCTGGAGGGCCTCTTCATCAAGAGGAATATTGAAAAACTTGATGGCGCGCTTCAGCTCTTCGGCATCGATGGTGCCGCTGTTGTCCAGGTCATAGTAGATGAAGGCTTTCCTGATGTCCGTGAACTTGGCATTGAGGGCCAGCTCTGCAGCCTTTTGGAGTTCCGCGCCCTTCTCCTTCTTGCGTGCCTCCTTTGCCAGCATCGCTTGCAGCTCTTCAGGGTCAGGTTCAGCTTCGGCCGTGGGCGCCAACGGCCCAGGGTTTTTCTGGACCTGCCAGGGCTTTTCTGGCATGACTGGGACCTTTTTATTTAGAACCTTGGCCATCAAGGACTCGAGCTCGCCTGGAAGGAAGGACCCAAAGGGTGGGTAGTTGGGTATCTGCGCACGGCCAGCGATATATCGTGGCGATGGTGCCATCCCACCGGCGCGATCATCTCGGTGCACGCGAGGGGACAACGCCGGGAGGCGCCGTGGAGAGTTGTTTGGCTTCGGTGCGAGGATGACGCTGGGGTCCGCCCGCGGACTCAAGCGGCGCAGAAGCTTATGCTGCTGCGCCACGTGCCGCTCCCACCAAAGCTTTCCTTGCTGGTTGTTATCGCTGCTCTCGTGCCCTTTGTTAGTAATGGAAAAGCTCATGGGGGCGACTTCGTGCCCTGCACGGGCCCGCATGCGATCTTCCGATCGAACAGGCCTCACAAGTGACCCGACTTTCCGAACCGTTACAGTACATTTTGAGACGGTATGCGCGCTTATCGGTATAGCTGGGTGTTTCTGTCGAAGTGAGGCTCACCGACGGTGCTAAAGACCCCGATCTTTCCAAGTTTCCTGCCGACCAAAACGCGGCTCAAGGGACAAGCTAAGACCCTGAGGTCAGACTGTGATCTCTTACACGCCATGAGCTTCAAGGTCACTATGAGCATGTCGCCCTTCTGAACCGCCCCCGTGCAGTATTTTCCCCCGCCATGGTGGTTTTTTGTATGTGTGAATGTGAATGTGAGGCTCACCGACGGTGCTAAAGACCCCGATCTTTCCAAGTTTCCTGCCGACCAAAACGCGGCTCAAGGGACAAGCTAAGACCCTGAGGTCAGACTGTGATCTCTTACACGCCATGAGCTTCAAGGTCACTATGAGCATGTCGCCCTTCTGAACCGCCCCCGTGCAGTATTTTCCCCCGCCATGGTGGTTTTTTGTATGTGTGAATGTGAATGTGTGTGCCTTAACGCATAGTGGGCGAAACAAAAAATGCCACGGTCCATGAAGGCCTCGTATGTGTGTAAGATGTCGGCTGAGGAGTTTTGGGCGCTTCGCATGGATCTGGGCTTCGACCAATTCCAGGCCGATGAGCGCAACGGCGGATTCAAGCTGCTGGAGAATGTTATCGTTGACGGTAGGGTGTCGAGGACAACAGTGCTCACGTTCAAGGAAAACCCGATCCCGCCGCGCTTCCGCAGCTACCTCGGCGCCGATGAGTTCTCGTTCAAGGTGCGCGCCAAGTGGCATGAGACGAAATACGACGAGAAGAATCGCATGAGTTACACGTCCGAGCCACCGGTCATGAAGGACAAAATCACGGTGTCGGGCGAGCAGTGGGTCGAGCCGATCTCGGACATGCAGTGCCGCGTCGTCCAGACAGCGACCATCGGCGTTGCAATCTTCGGGCTCGGCTCGTCGGTGGAGGACTCGCTGATCAAGCAGACAGAGCAGAGCTCCGGCCAGCTACCGCAGGTAGCAGAGAAGTACCTTGCCGTCCTCAAGGCAAGGAAGGAGGCTGAGGCGGCGCTGGCCGCGGAGCTGCTGGCCGAGGACGCGGTCGCGACGGGCGCCGCGTCGGAGGAGGTCGTAGGCGCGCAGATCAAGCAGATGTTGGCCGCCGAGCAGAACGATCAAATTGAGGCGATCCGGCGTGAGGAAGCCGCGTTCGATGCCGAAGACGAGGGCGACGGCGATGCGGCGAGCGACCTCGAGCGTCGCATGTCGCAAGCCTTGGCCGAGGACATTGAGGAGGACGAGGAGCCGAATGCAGCGGCCGGTGCGGGCGCGGGTGGACCTCCGAAATTGGCTCCGAGATTGGACGAGCTCCGCAAGTTTGCGCGCGCAGCGGCGGCGGAGGTGCCGCGGTGTGTCGCGCGGCGCGCGGAGGCGAAACAGGCGGTGGCTGCGTCCAAAATGGAGCTGACGCGCGCCCTAGCGGCCGCGGAGACGGCGAAGCTGTCTCTTGACATCCTCAAGAAGCTCCATCGCACCGAAGAGAAGGCCGCCGCCGAGAGCACGAGCACAATACGGCAATCCACCACGGAAGCCCTGCAGGCGGCGGCCCAGAAGGCCGCCTCGTGCCTGCTCGCGCTACCCCTCGCTCGCGACTCCTTCATCAAGGCGCAGGCCGAGGAGGAAGCGGCCGTGGCGCGCCTCGCACAGGCCATCGACGCGAGCGCCGCGGCCGATGAAGTCGTGTCAGAGGAAGAGGCTCGCTTGGTGGCCGTGGCGGAGGAGGCGGCGCGCGAGGCGCGCGAGGCGGAGGCGGCGGCGAGGGCCTCGGGCGAAGGGGCGGCGAAGGCGGCCGCCGTGGCCAAGCAGGCGACCGCCGCGGCCGCGCCCGCCGCGGTGGCCACGCTCGCCTCTAGCAGCGCTGCCTCGAGCAGCGCGGAGGATGAGCTCTTTGCTCGCATCCTTCGGGAGAAGGCGGAGGCTGAGCGCCAGGTGTCCACCAGCCTAAGCGAGCGCTGGGTCGTGTGGGAGGCTGTCAAGTCCAAGGCCGGCCTCCCCCCAGGGAGCCCAAAGGGCGTCCCGAAGGGGGTGCCTCCCAAGGTCGGTGTCAGCGGCAAGCAGGGCGGCTGAGGCTCGCGCTCAAGAGCGGGCAGTGGTGCGCGAGGGGGGGGGGGGGGGGGGGGGGGGGGGGGGGGGGGGGGGGGGGGAGAGATAAGGCTTCATGGGGGAGCGGCGAAGCGAAGCTCGAGAGACCAATTTTGTGCGGGCTTTCCCAGCTTGGATAATGGATATTGAGGGCTCATTTGCAGAGGTCGCGGTGCGTGGCTCAGCGTGGCCGCGGTACCGGGACGCGGCAGGGTCGCGAGAAAGCGGATTTCTCGCCCGCCTTAACACGGTCCTTGTTCGTGTGATATTGTGTCCTGTGTGCTCCACGTTCTGTTTCCCCTGTCTGTCTCGACAAGAGATTCTCTTGCCGATTCTCACCGGTTTTACCGCGAGCAGCAAAGGAATATGACGAAATCTGAACTCCAAGTTTGCTGCTGCTCGAGCAGCGCTCTGCGACCACGAGCTTCTCGTGATCCACACTGGATAGGCTTGACGTCGGAGGTCTGTGTAGAGCGCATTTGAGCCGCAGCAGCTCCGACAGTGAGCAGAAATGACGCCCGAGGAGCAGTACACCCAGTGGGTGCACAAATGCGGTGGCACCAAGGTCATCCGCCGCATCCTTATCGCCAACAACGGCATGGCTGCCGCCAAGTTTATTATCTCGATCCGCAACTTCCTGTACCAATCGTTCGGCTGCGACCAGCTGATCCACATCATTGCGATGGCCACACCAGAGGACATGAAGGCGTCGGCGAAGCACCTCCACCTCGCGAACGCTTACTATGCGGTGCCTGGTGGCCCGAACTTCAACAACTATGCAAACGTCTCGTTGATCACTTCGATGGCGAAGCTGCACGAGGTCGACGCGGTGTGGCCCGGCTGGGGCCACGCATCGGAGAACCCGGAGCTCCCAAAGGCGTGCGAAAAGATGGGCATCATCTTCATCGGGCCCCGCGAGCGCCCTATGTTCCTCCTCGGCGACAAGATTGCCTCGACCATCATTGCCCAGTCCGCACAGGTGCCGTGCGTCTCTTGGTCGGGCTCGGGCGTCGATGTGAAGGTCAAGGAGGACGGCAGCATCGATGTGGACGATGAGACCTTTCTCAAGTGCTGCGTGAGCTCCGCCGCCGAGGCGCTCGAGGTCGCAGAGCGCGTCGGCTACCCGATTATGATCAAGGCGTCCGAGGGTGGAGGCGGCAAGGGCGTTCGCAAGGCGATCCAAGCGAGTGAGGTCGAGGGGATGTACCAGCAGGTGGCAGACGAGGTGAAGGGTTCGCCCATCTTCCTGATGCGGCTGTGCTACGGCGCGCGCCACATCGAGATGCAGGTGATGGCCGACAAGCACAAGAACGTGTTCGTCCTCTCGGGCCGTGATTGCTCCATGCAGCGACGATTCCAAAAGATCGTCGAGGAGGGACCGCCGATCGCGGTGGCGCCCGAGACGCTGCGCCAGATGGAGCTCGCCGCGGCGCGTCTCGCGCGCATGGTCGACTACACTCATGCAGGCACCGTCGAGTACCTCTTCATCGAGAAGACGCAAGAGTTCTACTTTCTCGAGCTCAACCCGCGCCTACAGGTGAGATTGAGATTGAGCTTGAGATTGAGATTGAGATACTTTCTCGAGCTCAACCCGCGCCTACAGGGGAGAGTGCCACTGATTGCGCTCGATGGCCAATCCATACCTGCAGTGTGAATGCCACCGATTGCACTTGATGAGCGTGACCGGCATTGGAGTGCCCAACTCACGCCTGTTGGGTGGAGTGTGAATGCCACCGATTGCACTTGATGAGCATGGACCGGCATTGGAGTGCCCAACTCTGCCATTGGAGTGCCCAACTATGCCATTGGAGTGCCATACTCCAACTATGACCGGCATTGGAGTGCCCAACTCACGCCTGTTGGGTGGAGCATCTCGTGACGGAGAGTATCCGCTGCATGCGAGTGCTCACCGCGGCGCCCTTTCTTCCCCACTGTAGGTGGAGCATCCCGTGACGGAGAGCATCACTGGCTTGAACATCCCGTCCCTTCAGCTGATCGTCTCGATGGGCTGCGACTTGACCAAGATCGATAACACGCTCGACACACCCGTCAAGGAGATTGCTCCGTACCTGGTCCTTGCTCCAGGCTCGGCTGAGGAGGTCGAGAGTCACAGAGTCACAAACCCATTCTCCAAGACCAACGGGCACTGCGTCGCCGTGCGGGTCACCGCCGAGAACGCGGCGGACGGCTGGAAGCCCACGGTAGGCACGATCAAGGAGATCGACTTCCAGTCGATGCCGGGTGTCTGGGGCTACTTCTCCGTGCGTAGCATGATGGCCACTCCACTTGCCGCCCTGATTGCATCCCTGATTTCCAATCGGTGCCTGCTGTCTGTGGCTGCTTCGTCTCGTGGCGTCCTTCCGTGCGCAAGCGCGGCGGATCCTGCGGCGTGCATGCAAGTGCTCACCACGGCGCCACCCCCTCCCCACAGGTGCGCCCACCGGACGCCGAAGTGCATGCCTTCGCAGACTCGCAGTTTGGGCACATCTTTGCGCACGCGCCTACGCGCAAGCAGGCCAACTACCTGCTCACGCTCGCGCTGAAGCGGCTGCGCGTCGTGGGCGAGCTGCACACGAACATCAAATACGTCGAGGAGCTCATCATGTCCGAAGACTTCCTCGGCAACGAAATTGACACCGCGTGGCTCGACAAGATCATCGCGCGCAAGATGCAGCTCCAGCCACCCGCCGTGCGTGACGTGGCGGTGTGCGGCGCCCTCCTCAAGGCATCGGCCTTTGTCGAAGAGCTCGAGGCCAAACTCCTCAAGGACTACATCAAGCGCAACGCCCTGCCGCCGCCCGAGGCGCTCCTGAAGCTCGTCGAGTTCAAAGTTGAGTTCATCTGGGCCAATCAAAAGTTCTCCTTCGAGGTCTTCCGCCACGCCAAGGACCTGTTCACGGTCGCGGCCAACGGCTCGCTGCTTTCGGCCAAGCTCATCAAGGTGCCTGGCGGCTCATACACGTGCCTGTTCGCGGGTGAGTCGCACCGGTTCCATTACGAAGTCGAGCCAGGAGATCGGATCCGGATGACCTTGGACGGCAAGGTCGTCTTCCTCGAGAAGGAGAAGGACCCGTCCGTGCTGGCCGCGCCGTACGGCGGCAAGCTCACGCGCTACCTCGTCGAGGATGGCACGCACCTTGACAAGGGAGGGGCGTACGCCGAGGTCAGTGCTGCGGCGGAAGGCCCCCGATGCCCCTGATGCCCCCACGATGGCCCCTGATGCCCCCCGATTCCCCCCATCATCTGAGTGCTCCTGAGTGCGTCCGAGTGCGTCTTGAGAGCGTCTTGAGTGCGTCTGCGTGCGTCTGAGTGCGTCTGAGTGCGTCTGAGTGCGTCTGATTGCAGGTCGAGGTGATGAAGATGCTCTTCAACCTCACCGTGGGTGAGGCGGGCGTCGTCTCGTTGGCCAAGGGTACGGGCAACGTGGCCATCGAAGCAGGCGAGCGTCTGGGCACGCTGGCACTCGATGACCCTTCTCTCGTCGCCAAGGCGGAGCCCTTCATCTCCGAGCTCGGAGATTTCGCGCCTCCGCTCGAGCTGCGCGTGCGCGAGGGCAAGTTGCACATGCAGTTGCAGTACCTGACCCAGCGCGTCCACAACGTGCTCGATGGCTACACCGACAACGAGGAGGAGCTACTCAAAGGGCTGTCAGAGCTGCTGATCGACCCGACGGTCATGTGCCACGAGTGGGATCAGCTGATGATGGGCGTGGGCTCGAAGCTGCCCGATCAGGTGCGCTCCAAGCTCAAGCTCCTCACGCCCGACCCCGAAAAGGACGAGCCGTTTGGCGCCAAGGTGCTTGAAATCCTCGAGGCGGCCCTCGACGATCCCTCAAAAGATGAGGCGAGCAAGGTTGCGCTCAAAGGACAGGCCGCCCCCGTATTCGAGTTCGGCAATCGCTTCAAGGGAGGCCCGCTCGACATGTCGACTGGCGTCGTTCGCTCCTTTATCGAACACTTCCTGCGCGTCGAGAAGCTGTATCCTGACGACCGCTCGGAGCTGCTCGGTGTCTTCAATCTATGCCAGGCGCATCCGAACGATCCTGCGACTGCACTGCAAGGCGTGCTCTCACACTGCAACGTCGAGCGCAAGGTGCCTCCCGATGCATGCGCGAGGGTGGCCTCTGATCACCCCGATGCATGCGCGAGGGTGGCCTCTGATCACCCCGATGCATGCGCGAGGATGGCCTCTGATCGTGCCTCTGATGGAGCCTCTGATGGAGCCTCTGCAAGTGCCTGTGCATATGGCCTCTGACGAGCCTATGCGCCCCTGACTCAGGTGCACCTGATGCTGTCGGTGCTCGACCTGCTCGGCGTGTACACACACATGGACGCGTCGATCCTCGGAGCTCTCAAGGAGCTTTCACAGCTCATGTCGACCAAGCACCTGCGCGTGCAGCGCAAGGCCAAGCAGATCGCTGCCAACTTTCAGAACAACATCGTCGAGCAGAACAAGGAGCTTGTGCTGCCTTCACTGCGCAAGCTCGCTTCGGGTTCCGCTACCGGGCCCGTGGCCGAGGAGGAAGAGAAGGCCATCGTCGAATCACTCCTGGCCGAGCTCACGCTCGCGGAGACCAAGGTGCTCGCAATGCTCGGCGATTCTGAGAAGGTGCTTCGTAAGGCAGTCGCGAAGGCAGCTGTCCTCCTCTGGTATAGCCGGTACCAGTGCCGTAACTTGTCGGTGCGCACCTACCTTCGCAAGGGCAGGGAGAAGCTCGTCGTGAGCTGGACGTGGACGAACTCGGAGGGGACGACCAAGGACGGCTTCCTCTTTGTCTTCTCCTCCATTGAGGACATGGAGGGCAACTTCGACGATCTCGTGAGCTCTTACCCTATTGATTGACGATCCCTGACGATTGACGATCTAGTAATCTCTTGCCATAACACTATGGGGCGTCGCCCTGTGGATCGCCCTTGATGAACGGTCTTGTGACTTGAGTGTCCCATTGTGCCCTTATTTGGCAGGTGGACCTCGCGCTTAAGGATCGGCCCAAGTCGGCGCCTGCCGCCTCGCCGGCCGACGCCTCGCCCCCGCCCAAGTCTACCATGTCGCGCAGCTACTCGGGTCAGTCGCTCAGCTCTGAAACGTCCTCGGGCCCTCCGGCGTGCCTGCACGTGCTCGTGCTTGGGGAGGGCGGCGAGAAGGGCTTCAGGGGCAAGAGCGATGGCGTTTCGTCCAAGAGGGGCTCCATTATGGCGGTGAGCCGCTCGTCGTTCCGGTACGCTGTCCTGGACGAGGCGCAGACATCGCGCATGTACTACCGCGCAATCATCTCCAAGTCGCCGAAGGTGCGCTGCTGCGAGTACCACTCTGATGAGTTCCACTCTGATGAATACCCCTCAGTTGGTCCCTCTCCCCACGTTCCCTAGATGCGCCAATTTGGGGTCGACCAGGTCTCCGTGCAGCTGCTTCACCACGCCGAGCGCGACGCGATGGACTACGTCTCCGTCTTCAACTTCGACGCGGCCTCGGGCTTCGAAGAGAACAAGCTCTACCGCCACATCCTGCCCACCCAAGCGGAGCTCCTCGAGCTCCATCGCCTCTCCAACTTCGAGGTGGAGCGCTGCTGGTTCCCCTCCCTCCTAATTGCCTCCTAATTGCCTCCTAATTGCCTCCTAATTGCCTCCTAATTGCCTCCAGGTGGAGCGCTGCTGGTTCCCCGACGCGCGGCTCACGCACGTGTACCACGCGACGGCGAAGACGCAGAAGCTCGACACGCGTCTCTTCGTGCGCACGATGGTGCTTCGGCCGACCGCCAAGGGCACGACCGGCGCGGCCGTCGTCAAGGAACTCATGGCCGTTGAGATGGATGCGGCTCTCGACGTGCTCGAGCTCTCCATCGGCGACTCGCGCTACGGGCGCACCGAGACGAACCATATCTACTTCCACCTGCTCGCGCCTCTCGCGTGCACGGTCGCCGAGCTCGAGCAGGGCCTCACCGCCGTGCTACACGACCTCTCCGAACAAATCAAGCTCAAGCAGGCCTACGAGCTCGAGCTGGTGCTCAAGATCGCGCCGCCGGGCGGCACGGTGCAGCAGGTGCGCATCGTGTGCGCTCTCAACGTGGGCGTGTCAGTGCACGTATTCGCCGAGACGCTCGTAAACGGACGCATTGAGCTCACTCCCCTCAATGACAAGCTCACCCCCCTCAACGACAAGCTCACTCCCGCCAATGACAAGGCGAAGGCCGAGCCACTGACAGACGGCACCACGTACGTGGCGCCCTACAAGCTCCTCTCGATTGTCGATCAGAAGCGTCTCAAGTGCCTCAAGCTGGCCACCACGTACGCCTACGACTACCTGCATCTCTTCGAGCTCGCGGTGAGCGCGGTATGGGACAAGGCGCCGCGCGCGTGCGGCCCGGCGCCCGTTACCAAAGTCGAGGCGGTCGAGCTCGTGCTTTCCAAAGATGGCAAGGAGGTGGTGCCGCTCACCGAGCCACGCCCCTTTGGCGCGAACAAGGTTGGCATGCTCGCGTGGCTGCTCACGCTATTCACACCTGAGTGCCCCTCGGGACGCCCGCTCGTCATCATCGCCAATGACATCACCTTCGCCAACGGCACCTTTGGACCCAAGGAAGATGAGGTCTTCGAGAAGGCCTCGATTTACTCGCGCGAGCGCGGCATCCCGCGCATGTTCATCGGGTGCAACTCGGGTGCCAAGTTTGGGCTCGCCGACTCGGTGCTCAAGCTCTTCCGCGTCGAGTGGAACGACCCGTTCGACTTCTCGCGCGGCATCAAGTACCTGTGGCTCACGGATAAGGATGTGGAAGGGCTCGGCGCGGCCGTCGTGACCGAGAAGGTCAAGGTGGCGCCGATGGCCTTCCTTAAGGACGAGGATGAGGACCTTCCCGAGGAGGAGATGGTCGAGTTCCACAACAAGATCGTCTCCATTATTGGCACCGAGGAGGGTCTGGGCGTTGAGTCGCTACAGGGTGCGGGCAAGATCGCCGCCGAAACGTCCATAGCCAACCGCGCTGTCTTCACGCTCGGCTACTCGACCGCGCGCAACATCGGGATCGGCTCGTACGTGCTGCGCCTCGGCCAGCGCGTCATCCAGCACAATGACGCGCCCATCATCCTGACCGGCTTCCAGGCGCTCAACAAGCTGCTCGGGACCTCGGTGTACGAGTCCAACGCCCAGCTCGGCGGGCCTGAGGTGATGGGCGGCAACGGCGTGGCGCACCTGCTCGTCGACACAGACCTCCAAGCGATGCACAAGGCGGTCGAGTGGCTCAGCTTCGTGCCGAGCGTGGTCGGCGCACCGCCGCCGTGCTTGCCGGTGACGGACCCGATCGAGCGTGCGATTGGCTTCTACCCCCCCTCAGGCCAGCCATACGACCCGCGCAAGCTGCTCGCGGGCGATGGCAGCTTGTCGGGCCTGCTGGACAGCGGCTCGTTCGTAGAGACCCTCGCCGGCTGGGCCAAGACGGTGGTTACTGGCCGCGGCCGTCTCGGCGGGATGCCCATCGGCGTGATCGTGACTGAAAATCGACTGGTCGAGAAGGCCATCCTGGCCGACCCGGCCAACCTCGAGTCCAAGCCCGAGAAGGCGATGCAGGCGGGCCAGGTCTGGTTCCCCGACTCAGCCTACAAGACGGCGCAGGCCATCCAGGACTTCAACATCGGCGAGGGGCTGCCGCTCCTTGTGCTGGCCAACTGGCGCGGCTTCTCCGGCGGGCGAAAGGACATGTTCGAAGAGGTGCTCAAGTTCGGCTCGTTCATCGTCGACCAGCTCACCCAATTCAAGCAGCCGATCTTCGTGTACATCCCGCCCTTTTCGGAGATCCGCGGAGGTGCGTGGGTCGTCATTGACTCGACCATCAACCCGCGCTGCATGGAGATGTACGCGGCGGAGCACGCCCGTGGCGGCGTGCTCGAGCCGGCGGGCATCGCTGAGATCAAATTCCGCAAGCCAGAGCTCATCAAGGCGATGCACCGAATGGATAAGCAGCTCAAGTGGATGTCCATGAACGAGGCCTCGGGCGTGGTGCGTCCAGAGGACATCGCCTCGCGCGAGACCGAGCTGCTGCCCTCGTACCAGCCCCTCGGCGAGATCTTTTGCGACCTGCACGACCGCCCCGAGCGGATGCTCGCAAAGGGCGTCATCAAAGCGATCGTGCCCTGGAAGCAGGCGCGCACGTTCTTTTACTACCGGCTCAAGCGCCGCTTCAAGGAGATGGCCGTGGCAACCGCCCTCACCCAGCAGCGCGGCGTCACCTACGAGGCGGCGCTTGCCGAGCTGACCGCGTCGCTTGGCTCTGCCGCCGCCGATGACAAGGCCGCAGCGACAGCGCTCGACACGATGTATCCGGGGGCCTGAGCGGCCGCCATCGGTGTCGGAGCCGCCGAGGCCAGGGCACGGGCGTGCTGCGTCGAGGGAGCGGCATTGGAGCGTCACATGCACGTCGAGCGGCAGTCGATGCATTGGAGCGGCACATGCACGTCGAGCGGCAGTCGATGCATTGGAGCGGCACATGCACGTCGAGCGGCAGTCGATGCATTGGAGCGCCACATGCACGTCGAGCGGCAGTCGATGCATTGGAGCGCCATTGGAGCGGCGAGGATGGGAGCGCGCAGTCAATCGCGCTTATGTGTGGACGCCGACGGGTGTGGTCAAGTTGGTCGGCGAGGGGATGGCGCATGATCATACATACATCCGGGTGTGAACAAGTTGGTCGGCGAGGATGGCGCATGATAGAAGGCCGACGGCGCCGGCTGGAACCTCGCTGGGAGTAAGTAAGTAAGTAAAACACGCCCAATAGCAGCCTCGCCGGGAATGGCAGCCCCGCGGCGGCCGCCGCATGCAATCAGGCACTGTGCATGAGATTGAGAAGTTGGGTGGAAGGGTTCACGCGGTCACGGTGGTTACACGGTGGTCGGTGCGCTGCCGCTGGCTCGCTCCTCTCGCTAAGACGCGCAACATGGAACACATGTGGCGCGAGGAGCGGCAGGGCGCCAGCGCCGCGGCACGGCTCGCAGCAGCGGGTCTGGCCCCTGGCCTCTAGGATAAGGATTATTGCATTTTGGGCCTTGCATGAAGATGCATGCGCGCGACAAGCGATGATACATTGCATTTGCAATCGACAACGGTTTTCTTGATGTGCGCGACTCACACACGTCGCGTCTCGCCCGTTTTGCCTGAAGCTAAACCTTAGTCGAAGCCGTATAGTTCGTACAGGTCCGCGCCCGGGGGGTTCGTCGCGCTCCTGTGTGGAGACCGGGAGCGTTTCGTGCGATTCCTAAGTCCTTTAACTGTGTGAAGTCGCCCCTTGTCCTCTGCCCTTGGTTTGGTGGTGGTGCCGTGCTGCGGACGGTTTCGTGCCGGCCCAACATCTGAAGTGCGCGCGATGGCAAATTAACGTGAACGTGAACGTGAACGTGAAGAGCGCGCGTCCGATGACGCCGGTACCGGTACATTCTCATCTTCGCGCCGACTTTTGTTCGATTCTAGCAGGTCCCTCCTGCTCAACACATGGCTGAGCTGCACGGCGACGAGCCTCCTGTCAACATCGATGGCAAGGCATTCCACGACTTTGACAATATTGATCGCGTGCAGCAACTGCTCGAGACCCGACTCGAACGTGACGAGATTGCACAGCGGCCGCAGGCGGGTGGCCAGGTCTCTTACATCGAGGCGTGGCGGGTGATCGAGAAGGCGCAGCAGATCTTTGGCTTCAACGGCTGGTCGTCGCGTATCATCGACATCTCCAAGGAATTTGAGGAGCAGGTTGCGGGGAGCGGCCGGTGGAGCGTGGGCTTCGGTTGTGTGATAAGAGTCACACTAAAGGATGGCACGTTCCACGACGATGTTGGCTTCGGTTCGGTGATGAACGAAAAGGACCGGGGCAAGGCCATCGAGAATGCGCGCAAGGAGGCTGTCTCCGACGGCGTCAAACGCTCGCTGCGCTACTTTGGCGCCGCACTCGGCAACTGCATCTACGACAAGGCGCACCTCAAGGCAGCTTCTGCGGCTGGCAAGCGCCCTGTGGGCGCGCTGACGGATGCCGCCGCCGCACCGCACGCGCCCCAGCCCCTCGGCTGCCACAATGGACCGAACGGAGGCGGCGCGCCGTCTGCGATGGCGATGCCCGCTCTGGCGCCCACACCCGCGCCCGTACAGTCGATGGCGGCGCCATCGGCGCACGCGATGGCGACGGTTACAGGCACTGGTTGGCAGCAGCCGCAGCCGCAGCAGCAGCAGCCGCAGCAGCAGCAGCCGATGCAGCCGCAGCAGCCGCCGCTGCAGCAGCCGCCGTATACTGGTGTTCCCGCCGCTGCCACCGATACTGGTGTGCATGCCTCGCTGTCAGCACACGGACGCCAGAGTGCCCCCGCTCCCGCAGCCGCCGCGTCGGCGGCCCGGCCGCTGCCGCCGTATGGTGCGCCAGCAGCGGCGGCTCCGATGGGCTCGGGGCTCGAGCCCCCAGCGAAGAGGCTGTGCTCGGCCCTCGCGCCATCCAATCCGTCGTACGCGGCGCAGCAGTGGGCGCCGCAGCTGCCACAGCAGCAGCCGCCGCAGCAGCAGCAGCAGCCGCAGCCGCAGCAGCCACAGCAGCAGCCGCCGCAGCAGCCGCCGCAGCAGCCACAGCAGCAGCAGCCGCAGCAGCAGCAGCCGCAGCAGCAGCAGCCGCAGCAGCCGCAGCAGCAGGTGCAGCCGCCGCCGCAGCCATCGGCGCAACAACCGCCGCAGCCGTACCCGCACTCATACCAGCAGGCCCAACCGGTGCCGGTGTGGCGCCCGCCCTCTCACGGCTGGCAGCCACCGGTGAACCCACCGCAGCCTGCGCTACTACAAGGAGCACCAGGCACGTGCCAACCGCCAGCAGGAGCGCCAGCGTTGCCGGGCGCAGGGAACTGCGGGTCAGCACCCCTCCCACAGATCCGTGTAGCCGCGACGAGCCAGCCCGGGAAGCAAGTCGGCACGCCGCCTCCGTTGCCGCAGGCGCCACCGCGATGAGAGATGAGGCAACCCGAGCCCGCGAGCCGGCGGCGAGGTTGAACACTCCACGCGGCCACGTCGGTCCATCTATGGAGGGCCAAGCCCGCGGAGGTGCTACATGTAGTCAAGTCAAGTCACTTCATAAACAACAGACAACCTGGTGACTTTACTCGACAACTCCTGTGCGTGCAAAGTTGTATAAGCCCACTGATAGGGTTTCGTCGCGCC
>ENA-UOXP01000128-UOXP01000128.1-mixed-culture-metagenome-genome-assembly--contig:-NODE-128-length-53105-cov-38.238831_pt1 | contig 53105 bp, 28 predicted proteins | sample MGYA00238161_ERZ761639 | MGnify/ENA primary metagenome ERZ761639 (study PRJEB28913, sample SAMN08776760) | mixed culture metagenome | isolation source: Freshwater growth medium | place: USA...
TCATACGCGCGCGGATTTGCCGCCGTGCCCGGTTCCGCTGACCGGCCGGCGATACGCCGCCGCCGTCGCCTCCTCCCGCCTAGCCACCGCCACCCTCGCCGCCGACCTCGCCTCCACCCAGGCCGCGCCCGCCGTCGTCACCGCCGCCGCCCTCGCCTCCCCCACCCTCACCACCGCCACCCTCGCCGCCGCCCAGGCCGCGGCCGCCCTCGCCGCCGCCGCCGTCGCCTCCTCCACCCTCACCGCCGCCTCCCCCGCCGCCACCCACGCCGCCGCCCTCGCCACCGCCATGCCCACCTCCACAAATGCCGCCCCCGCCATTTGCAACCCCATCGCCGGCCGCCACCTCCTTTGCATCCGCCTCTGCCACCTCCACCAAGCCCGCCGCCTTCCATCGCTCCGCCGCCAGGCCCGCCGCCAGCGCCGACTCTAACGACGCCGCCGCCCTCGCCGTCGCCGCCGCCCTCGCCACAGCAACTGCCGCCGCCATCCTCGCCGCCACCTTCGTCTCCCCCGCCTTCACCGCCGTCCTCGCCGCCGCCGCCCTCACCGCCACCATCACCACCGCCGCATCCCCCACCGCCGCCGCCCATGCGCCATGCGGTGTTTCCGACACGGTGCTGCTTCTTTGCGCTCGAGGCTCACACCTTGGTGAGTGCTGGTCTGCTGTTCGTGGCGATGCCTTCAGCCGAGCGTCATGGCGAGCACGTGGAAGCACGTGCACCCCCCTGCAGTGCGCGCCGCGGACACGGGTGACGTCAAACGGTAACGGAAGCATGGCGTGAAAACAGTGCGAAGTATCAGTGGTGTGTGTGCACAGTCACAGTGTCATCACACAGTGCGAAGCCCTCTAGCTCTACCCTGCATGCAAGGCACGACCTTTTCAACTGTGAGTTGGTGCCTTCTCGGATCCGGCTCACAGCCGTTTCACACAGATCTGCCGGCATGCGATGTGTTTGGACTGTGCCTCTGTGGTCCGGTCAATCGAAAGTTCCTAGACTAGACTCCACCAGGGTCGACACATCATTCGATTTACATCTCAATCATTCATTACAGGACTCAATGCTTCATCTTTTCAGGTCGGGGTAACCGTCGCCCTCTTCTCCGTGCATGCAAACACGATCATTTCCTCGCGAGTTGGAGCTCACCCGTGGTCAACGGCGCATGGAACCTATCGACAATGCGTTCCAATCCATCGGGGGCGAGAGCTACTCCTGCCCCACATGCGGCGTATCATTCCTTGACCTGAGCTCGCTGCAAAATCATAGCAAGCGCTGCATCAATTTTGAAGCTCATCTGGCACCTGCGGCGGCGCTCACGGGCTTGGAGCCGAGGGCTTTAACCCATCACCCCTCACCCGCGCCTGCGCCCGCCGCGCCCGCCGCGCCCGCGCTGGGTCTGGCGCAGCAGAGTCGTTCGTCTGCTGTGGAGCAGGCTGCACACCACGATTTCGACGAGCATGAACACGAAGCGGATGACGTCGTGGGCATACAAGTCACGTTGCCCGAGCTGCCCGTGCTGCCCGAGTTGCCCGAGCCCGAGTTGCCCATCCCATCTCCGCGCCGACCCCACATCGCAGCAGCAGCAGCTGCGGCGGCGGCGGCGACGGCAGCGGCAGCCATGCAGCAGCAAAGGCACATAGCCTACTACCATAGGATGGCGCTGCTCCGGCGTCAAGAGAAGAAGCTGCACCCACTTCACATCTTTGGTGGCTTCATCAACTTTGAGCAGCTGCGGGCGTCGGTGAGAAAGTCGCACAGTGAATTTGACCGCGACACACGCAGCCTGGCCGCCAACTACGTGCCCAAGCCTGGCCGCGGCAACCTCACCGTGCTCACGCGGAAAATTGCGGACAAAATCCTGCGCAACTACGCGCATGCGCTGGGCTTGGAGCTCAACTCCCAGCCTGTTGAGTTCTACGATGCTGCGGGCCACAAGCGCTCTTTGCCGGGATTCTTTGTCGACTGGCGCAGCGTCGTGAGATACTGTGCCGAAAATCCCTTCTACATCGGCGAGCAGCTTGTCGCGGGCTCCCCGTTGCTCCAGAGCGCCGCGCCCACCGAGCGCTGCCGAGCAGATGGCGACCGCATCTTCAACCATGCGAGCAACTCGACAGCGTATGAAACTGCAGTGCAAGAAGAGCGAACGAGACGCGTGGAGCTGCGCATGCCTTGGGCGGTCTACGCGTTCATCATCTTCCAAGACGCCGAGGCGGAGCGCGACGGCACCAGCTACATGATGTGGCACATGGTGCCGGCGCACCTGCCCATCGAGGAGCAGTCCAAGCCACGCGCATGGCTGACGGTCGGCATTGCCGCCAAGCTCACGTTCGACACACCAGCGATCGCCAAGCTGCCCTCGAGCGTTGTGCTGCGCGCCAACTGCGACGAGGCCTATGACGAGGCAGTGCTCTTGAAACTCTTTGCGATCGCCGAGGGCGGCGTCGCAGTGTCACAGACGTGGGCGCCCGGGCAGGAAGTTGCACAGCAGACAATCGTGTACCCGGCGGTGCACGCGCTGCTGCTGGACGATCCGCAGATGCACACCGTGTTGCAGACCACCAGCTGCTGCTGGTGCATGCAGCCGAACAGTCGGCGGGCGTGCTTCAGCGGGAAGGTGGCCGAGCGCGAAGCGGGCCAGATGCTAGCCGCGGTGCAGCAGGCCAGCGAGGCCGTGCAACAGGCCGAGGGTCCTCGCAATCTGGAGCTGCGCGTCGCGAAAGCGCGTTTCCAATATTTGGGATTGAGGTGGCCTCCGAGGCTGCCCGTCACGTTCCAGTCGAAAACACGCCTGCACCCCTACAAGGTGGCCGCGTTCGCGAGCCTCCACAACTTGGGGCTGTGTGTGCTGCCCAACCTGATGGAGCTTACTCTGAGGCTACTGTACGACGAGCTCGGCTCACAGGAGTTTGAGACGTGGCTGAAACTCGTCGTCGACTATGGGCGCACGCACGTTGCATCGTTCCACTCCATCAAGGGTCGGAGCCGCTCACGTGGGCTCGGGGGGATCATTCGCAAGAAGCCCGGCCCGCCCTCGCTGAGATCGAAGTCCAAGTACGACCTCGCGCAGGCCTTCCGCTTTTTCCTCGTGCTCGTCCACGAGCCGCTGCTCACGGTTGCGCGCCGCGCCGCCAACGAGGAGGATGAGGAGGAGGAGGAGGAGGAGGGTGAGGAAGTGGGCGCCCCATGCGAGCGTGAAGCCGCTTCACCTGAGGAGCGCGCCAACCGCGCGCGCTGTGCGATCGCCGCCCTCGAGGTCGCGGCCAAGTTTTCTGACACGGCCAAGAAGCCACAGCTCTCGGAGGCAGCCACGAAGGACGGCCTGCATGCGCCAGCCATCTCGCTCATGGCGCTCGCTAGGACCGCATTTGAGGGGCGCAAGAACTTCCACCTCTCTCCCAATTGGGAGAAGCTCCGTCACGCGGCCGAGCAGTACCGGCATCTCGGTCCATTTGTGGGCGGCACCAACGACGAGCACGCCGAGCACTGCCAGAAATTGGTACACGTCGCGTACCAGAACTTCTCGGGCAAGAACCAGCTCGCCGTCGGCAACGTTGCCGACTACCTCGGCCGCTATGCGGCCATGGCCCATGCCGAGCGATGGCTCCAGGTCAGCAACGCGGACCTAGTGACGTCGGCACAGCTGGGCCTAACGGTCAATGTGGCGTACCTGCTCAAAACAGGCGTCGCCGACGCCTTCAGAGTAGATGATGCCACCGGCCGCTGCCCGGGCGCCGACGCCCTGTCGGCGGCGTGCGTGCGAGGCGACGTTGCGACCGTGCAAGAGCTGCTCAGCGTAAGAGTGGACCCAAACGGCTGCGGCGCCGACGGCCGTGCTCATCTGATAGCGGCGGCGGCTGGGGATGCGCACAAGTGCGGCGGCGACGCGTCAGCAACGGTCCAACTGCTACTTCAGCAAGGTGCCAGGCCGACGGCCAAGTGGTCGCGGCTGAGCGCGGCCGAGTGGGCTGCTTGCAGTGGCCATGCGCAGCTTGCACGCACCCTTAATCAGGCTGGAAGCTCGCTTCGACCCGGCGTAAGGCCAACGCCGCGTATGGACCCGACGGCCAACCGCCTCAGGCCGCTGCCGGCTGGCCCCGAGCGAACAGGCCGCTGCCTCGACCTGCAATGGCTGGCCTCGAGCGAACAGGGGAAGACGATCACCATGGCTTGTCCTCCGCTCAAGGAGCTTGAATACCAGCTCCGAGTATGGTGCAATGAAGGGCGAGAGGATGTGCCGCTTGCCAGCAGCACGACACTGTTGAAGGGGGTCCTGTCGCTCGCCTTCACGCTGCGCTGCAACAGCGTGCGCGCGTTGATCCCGAGCCCGCGGCTGGACGAGAATGTGCAGGCCGCCATGCTGCAGTGCATGCGGAAGGCAATGGCCGATGCTCGCACAGCGGAGCCCACAGGATTTGGCGTCGAAGTGGCAATCGAGAAGGGCTCCGGCGACAGCGCTCTCATGCACCAGGCGGTCACCGTTGGTACCACACTGGTCTCGTCGTCGCTTGCGGCGCTGCTCGCGTCGACACTTGTCCGGGGCGCCTTCGCGAGCGCGGCCGCCCTAAGCGCCGTGATTTGCAGCCCAGAAGGGCCTCTCAAGAGCTGTTCGATTGCGTCTATCGATCAACCGCCCGTCGCCGTCTACGACCACGTGCCCCAACTGCCGGCGAGCAGCCTCGCTAGTATCGACGTGCGCCCGGGCATTCTCTTCATGCAGCATACTGCCGCTGATGACTACGGTGCCGAAGACGGTGAGATGGGCAGGAGCGGCGCGCGCCTGCTGAAGCTCGAGCGCTCCATACTCGCAGCCTACGACAAGTCGAGCTTGGGTCGTGTGGCGCCGGGGCGAGCGCATGCCGTCCAGGAGTTTGTGGAAATCAAGCACGAGGATGCACTCTACGACTGCTACATGGCCGAGCTTCTCCTGTGCTTTGAGTTTGCGACGCCTGCCGGTTCCACCGAGGCTCTCGCGCTCGTCCGCTGGTTGGACGACCCTCCGCAGGAGGAGCTCGGCAAACTCCTCGTCAACGAAGACGAGCCAAACCCTCGTCCTTCGTGGGAAGAGACGGAGCGGAAGCTGCGGCAGGTGAGAGAACGCAAACAAAAAAGCAGTCAGAAGCGTCACGCCGCGGAGGGAAACGAGGACGAGGTCGACGAGATGGATGCTGAGGATGGCGAGGATGACGTGGTGTGCAGCGTGTGCGGCGGGGCTGATGACGCTGGTCGCATGCTCCTATGCGATGGCTGCGAGCAAATTGGTGCGTGCCACACGTACTGCTGCGAGCCAAAGCTGCTCAAGGTCCCCAAGGGCCAATGGTATTGCGACGATTGTCGAACTCGGCGCCGCTTTCGAACGAGAGGGCGCACGAGCAAGACGGAGGATGAGGAGGACGAGGAGGACAAGGATGAGGATGAGGAGGAGGACGACAAGGACGAGGGGGCTGACGACGAGAGGGCGGCGGCGGAGGCGGAGGCGGAGGAGGAGGAGGACAACGACAAGAGTGCCGATGACAGCGTGGAGGAGGAGGGGAGCGAGATGGATGATGTGGATGTTGCCGAGGGCGCGGGCGTAGAGCAGGACGCTAGCGAGGACGAGCGGGCAGCCGGCAACAAAGCACCGCCAAAGAAGCAGCGAATGGGCGTCGGGGGCGCCAGCGGCGGGGGCAGGGGCAGGGTCGGGGGCGGGGGCGGCCGCCGGCAGCGAGCTGAAAACTTTGGGCGAATCTTTCGTCGCTTCACGTACGCGGTCCGTACGCAGGACCAAGGCGCAGCAGCCAGGCTCTACAGCAAGCCGTGGTATGGCATCGTGCGCCTAAGCGACATCAGATGCCGAGCGCCGATTGTGCCCCTGCCCTGTTTGACAGACGAAGATACAGAACGCTGGAAGCGGAGCCTCGAGTCAATCGTGTGGGCAAAGACTGCCTCCAGAGGTACCAAAAAAGTAGACCTAATGGCGACGCTCCGCGCTCGTGGCAGCTTCGTGTACAACCACCACTTTCCATCCAGCTTCTAGAGAGAGATGAGACATTATGTTGAGATCTTCTAGAGAGAGATGAGACATTAACATGTTGAGACGGTGTCTCGGACGAGAGTGTGTCGACTGACGGCTGCGTAGTTCTTGTACCGTTGTTGTACCGGCGCGCGCGCGCAAACCGCAGTCCGCAGGTAATCCGCAGGCTCGGTCATCAGATGCTGAGAGTACGTACTAAAAATAAAAGTACGAAACATAACTTCATCTGTATCAACACGTCGCACCGCTGCACGAAGACAAAAAATAAGGCCCTCCTTCGAGATATAAAGATATAGCATGTCGTTTCGAGATTCACTTTCACAGATTCATCGGCTCCAACGGCTCCTCTCTCGAGGCGCGCTCGGGTCGCCCCTTTGCGGTGCTCGGGACGGCGCTCCCCCTCCCTATGGTCTCCGATCCACACAGAGGGGCGCCGTCCCGGACAGGAGCGCCGTCCCGGGCAGTGGCGCCGTCCCGGGCAAGGGCGCCGAGGCAGACGGGCGGCTCGGCGTCGACATGGGACGCGCGAAGGCACCGCCGCTCCCGCCCAATCTGCCGCCCGCCAGATCACCCCCCTCACCGTCAACGCGGAAAGTGCCCAACTCGGCGCCACCGGCGCCACCACCGCGCGCCGCGTCGTCGTGGGCGCTCACCAGCCAAGTTTCGAGCAGCCGAAGGAGCGGCACGCGCAGCAGCGTCGTCGTGGGCACGCCGAATGTCCGTGAGCCACGTCAGCACGAGATGAACGTCCGCATCCGAGGGCGTTAGAGTGCCAGCGAGCTCCGCCAAAGCGAGCAACATGTTCTTCAACCCAGCGCCAGCGTCCACGCCCCCGCCCCCGCCCCCGCTGCCACCGCCGCCGCCGCCGTCGCCGCTGCCGCCCCCGCTGCCGCCCCCGCTGCCGCTGCCGCTACCGCTGCGTGTACTCCCGCTGCCGCTACCGGCCTCAGTATTGATGAGCGCCGTGCTGGGCGCGAGGCTGCGCAGCCCGTTGAGGAGGAATCGGACGGTGACGTGGGCGCGGAGGGTCGCGCTCGGTACGGCGCTCGGCACGGCGCTCGGCACGGCGGCCTTGGTGCCCACGACGGCGAGGTGGGCGCAGATCGCGCCGCGCTCGGTGCGAATCTCGGCGACAATCTCGGTGCGAATCCGAGCCGCTCCCCGAGCAATCTCAAATGGGCGAGCTGCGCCTCCGGGCACGCGCGCGCCCAGATGCGCAGATCGCACAGGATGCCGACCTCGAGCTGCTCGGTCAGGTTGGCCTCGGCGAGGGGTGGTCTCGCCTCTCGCCCTTGATAGCCCACGCTCAGGTCGAGCACCTCGGACCAAGCCGCCGGGGCGCCGTGCTGGGCACCGCCCGCGCCACTGGCCGCGCCGTGGTGGGCACCGCCCGAAGCAGCGCCGCCGCCCAACACGACGCCGGCGGATCGCTCGCGCACGAGCGCGAGGAGCTCGCGCGTCGAGGTCGCTTCTTCGAGCTACGCCGCGAGATTCTCGACCGAGACGGCGCTCAGCTGGTGAGCCGGCACGCGGCGGAACAGCCAGCTAAGGAGCGCGGCGCCGTCCTGGGCGGGGCGTGCGTGAATGTTCTCGAAGACGCCGCTGTTGCTGACGGTGAGAGGAGAAGGATGGCGGCGGCGGCGGTATGGCGAGTGATGCTGCATCTGCGCGCGTTGGTTTGGCACCGAGCTCCGTCGACGGCGAGTCACTCTGTCGAGGAGCGGAGGAGAGCCAGCGTGCGGTACGAAGAAGACGGGATGGCGAGAGGATGGCCGCGCGAGCGTTGCTGCAGGCGTCGGGCCCACTGCGATGTGGTGGCTGCGATGGCAGCACCGGCAGCACCGGAGCTCGTGCTTCGGCCGGTGCTGGAGGTGCATTCAGCGCGTTGGCGCGCGAGGCGCGGCTCATCGGAGACAGGCTCCGCTCCGATGTACTTGGACAGGCGCTCGCCTGCGTTGAGCCACGCGATAAAGGGCGCTCCGTTGTCTGCGTTGCGCATTCGGCACACGACGCTGCTGAGCGGAGGCGAAGGTGCCGGCGACGGAGGTGGTGAGGGCGGCGGCGGAGGCGCGGGCGGCGGCGTCCCGAGGAAATGCAAGCATGGACGTCGGCCGTCGGCGCCTCTCACTAGATCCGGATCGAGATACTTATCGAGATCGTGTGAACTCGGGATTATGAGCGAACGGCTAATGGAATCTCATTAACGGAGCCCACGATATCGTGGACGGGTTCACGATATCGCGCGCAAACCACGCGATATCGTGACACCGCCGCGAGATCGTGTGGTTTCACGATATCGCAACACGGGGCCGCGATAACGTCGCGGGCCGCACGATATCGCGCCTCGCGCTCACGATAACGCGGGTGGGCACGATACCACGCCCTGCACACGATATCGTGGGCATGCGTACGATATTACCACGCTGACCGACGATATCGCGCGCGTGGGACGATATCGCGCCCCACGCACGATATCGCACACACGCACGATATCGTCAGTGCACGCGGCGATATCCGGTCCCACCCCACGATATCGCGCCTCGCGCTCACGATAACGCGGGTAGGCACGATACCACGCCCCGGCCACGATATCGTGAGGAAGCGTACGATATTACAACGCGGACCCGCGATATCGCGCGCACCGACGATATCGCGCCCCGCGCACGATATCGCACACACACACGATAACACGATCGCTGCACGATATCGTACTCGCGTAGTAATATCGTGGGCGGGCTCACGATATCGTGCCGGCACGATATCGTGGGCGCGCCCACGATATCGTGGGATTTCACGATATCGTGCCCCCGCCCAGGACAACGCACGTTTCCGTAAAGTGCTATGGACTGTGCGGTGGCGATCGAACGCTGCGGTGACCGGTGTCCGTTGCGTTGCTTCGTTGGTTTTACGGATATCGGTCGGTATGAGACGTGCTGGTTTTTCGCATTTCGCGGAGGCGGGCGCGCGACCCCTAGGCGGAGAGGGGCGGGCGCGCTATTTGCTGCGGGGTGAGCAGCTCGCGGTGAGAGACCGGGGACAGAAATGAGAAATCAGCCCGCATGCGAGATTTTTAATTCGATGACCGCGGACGGACCCGGAGCCGGACGATTCGCGCGTTTCTTACGGCGTATGAGAAATTTTTAATGTTATGCTTACTGGTCATGCTCTGCGTTTAAGTCATGGTGTTGACATCCGTGATCCGATATTAAGATTAACATTCCTCGGGCTGTGAAGGGAACCTGAACGCGTAACCGTCTCTTCGAATCCCCCCGTAACTCTATGCGTGGCATTGGTTGCCGAGAACACTGCTCAGAGCGGACCATCGCACCGCACCGCAGAGAGCGTTACGAGATTCGAGTAGGGTCGCTTGTACACGATGTAACAGCCAGCCGTGACCGACCACACTGTCCTACGTCAGTCATCCTCGTCATCCTCGCTGTCCTCACCGCCCGCTTCAAGCATGGTCAACGGATCCCACGCCAGCTTGCTGGCCTTGGGCTCGCTCGACTGCGTGGGTGCCTCTGAAAGCTTGCGCTTGCCCGTTGCAACGCTGCCGCCCTTGCCGTCGAGTACCGCGCCCGCTGCTTCAGCTGCCGTCAGTTCGCTGGTGGTGTCCCCCGCGATCGCAGCGCTGCTGCCGCTGCTACTGCCGCCGCCCACACTCGTCGTGGTCGCCGTGGTCGCCGCGTCCGTCGTCGCTGCCGCGGGCGCCAGCGCCGCAGCGAGCGCTTCGCTCACCCGCTCCCTCGCGCCTTCGAGCAACTCGCTGTACTCCTCCTCGTCGAAGCGGGTGATCATCGCACGTGTCTGCGGTTTCGCGTTGCGCGCGGCATCCTGCTGCTGCTTCAGCTTGCGCTCCTCGGCCCGGGCATCCCATTCGCGCAGCGCCTCAGCTGCATTCACGTGACGCAGCCGACGGCCGTTGAGATCACGACACGCGTCAAAGTTGGTAGTCTTCACACCGCGCGCGCCTGCTGTGCGCAGCATCGCGCCGAAACCGCCCTTACCGCCGAGGATCCGAAGGAGCACCGTGACGGGGGCATCTCCGGCCCCAGGAATCGGCGCGTTGTCATGCAGCTCGCGGCCAGCATGCTTCAGGCGCAGGAGTTCGAAAGGCACGCCCTCAAGATCTCCGACATGCTTTCGCAGTGCGGCCATATCGGACACATCCTCTACGAACGCGGTGCGCCCGCTCAGAAGCTGCAACTGGATCGTGACCATGGGGCGCGTATTTTGCCAAGACGTCCAGTCAAGTAGGAACCTATCAAGTCAAGTCAAGTCAAGTCAAGTCAAGTTACTTCTCACCTACCTGTTCTCCGAGGGCACGTATGTCAGCATTTATGACGTGTCGCCTCTAGATGGATCCCCCTCCGCCATCTCCATCGACTCCCGTCCTCCACTGCTGGCTTCCGGAGCACATTCGATAGGCTTCCGTATGGTTGTCTGTTGTTTATGTATAGACTTGACTTGACTTGACTTGACTAGGAACCTAATCAATCATGTTTCACATCGAGGGCTGCCACCAACAGATTCAGTACCACGCAAAATGTTGGGGGGGCGCGTGTGATCTCAAAATGCAAGATAGCTTTGAGTCGTGGTTGCTTCGAATCGTGATCTGCACTTCCCCAGATTGGTCTCCTGGTGTTCTCGAAGGAACTCCGTAGACGGGCCCTCCGAGGCCATTCCGACAAGTCATGCAAGCTGTCGCTTAGCGCCCTCACGCTCCATCTCGACGGCCATCTCGTATGTTTTCGGGCCGACTATCCCCAGTCATTGCGGGACGCCCCAGAGCTGTCTCCGACACACCATCGAGCTTGTTCACGGTGCCACAATCCTGGCAATTTGACGACGACAAGGAGTCGCACGAAGAGTACAGTGCACATAGTGATGGTGGAGGGGCGGAGGTGTGTTTTGCCATATTGAATACACTTCCCCAGCATGACGCCGTGGGACCAGCCGGTCCATGCCACCCTGCCACAATGCCGCTGATGGCTCCGCTGTGTTCGCCCTCGCGAGTGCAGACCAACCTGAGCCTTCTGCATGCGTGCGTCCACTGCCGCGCCTCCAAGACGGCATGCACGGACCAGCGGCCATGCACGCGCTGCCGTCGGCTTGGCCTCGAGTGCTCTTCGGACCGTGGCGAGCTGCGCAAGCGCGCATGCAAGAGCTGCCACTCCGCCAAGGTCGCGTGCGGCGGCTCGGGCGTCGGCGAGGCCTGCCCACGGTGCAAGCGACTCGGGCTCGAGTGCGTGCCTCGCGACCTGCCCTCGCAAGGGCCGCGGCGCAAGCGCGTGCGCGCGGAGCTGGTGCAAGCACACGCGACCTTGGCCACCTATGGCACGGGTGGCGGCGCCTACGACGTGCTCGACAGCTGCGATCCGTACGCTCGCGCCGCCCTACAAAACGGGGCGGCGCAGCTTGGTGTCCCGACCATCGCCGTGTCTGCCGCCGGCTACACGCACGCGTCCCCCGCCTATGCGATCGCAACGCCAGCGGCGCGTGCTTTATACAGCGGCAGCCCGTGCGACGTGTTTGCCAGCGCAAGCGCCGCGACCGACGCAGAGGAGCTCTGCCGTTCTCGCTCCTTGCCGATCAGCTCTCGCTCCTTGCCGAATGCGCACATGCACCATGGCGGCCCTACCGGAGCGGTGCAGCTCGCGGTGCCGCTGACTACATGGGCGTCGCCCTCAGTGACTCTGGCGGCGCACTTCGCTCCACTGAACCTCAACACCACCTCTGGCCTTGCCTGCGCTCACATGGAGCCGTTCGGCCACGCCATGCCAAACACTGGGCATCCATGTGGCATGGCGTCGCCGCCGCCGCCGCCGCCGCCGGTGCGGCAGCCGCCGGTGCAGCAGCCGCCGGTGCAGCAGCCGCCGGTGCAGCAGCCGCCGGTGCAGCAGCCGCCACCCGCGAGCCCGTCCGGCGTCGCCAAAATCCTGAGCATTGCGTCGAGTCTGCTGGACCTCGCTCGCCCCAAAAGTGACCCAGTACAGCCGCGGCCGCGGCCGCTGGCGGTCGCGACAATAGCTTCGGCATCACCACTGGCCGCCTACGGGGGTGCTGATGGCGCTTCCGCGTTCGCCGCCGCGCCCGTAGGCACCGTGCCCATACCGTACGCCGCGGTGGGGGTTCCATTATGTGGCACCGATTCGAACCGCACGACAGAGTGTGATAGGACTTCAGGCGACTCGAGTGAGATGGAGTCCGTCTCCTGTTCCAACTCTTGGCGCCAAACACAAGAAGAGGCCTTTGGCGACTCAGTGACCTCACAGAGCTCACTGGACGGAATGGAGACTTCACCGCAGATGGCGGGGGCTGTAATGGAAACTTCACAGCCGATGTTGGTGACTTCACCGCAGATGGCGGGGGCTGCCGCGACGCTCGACGCGCTCGCTGCCCTCCCGCCCACTCCCTTCGACTTACAAGCACCCCCGCAGGCCTCCCCGCAGGCCCCCGTCGTGATAAGAGTACGGCAGTTGAGCAACTTGCAGGCGCTTGCCCAGAAGCTCAACCCATAGGCCGAGCGCAGGCCTTGAAGGCTGCGCAGGTCAGTTACAACACTGCGCTCTGCTCTCGAGGAAGCTGACGCATGCCGCCACCAGCAGCACCCAGCGACGATCGAAAGTAGATGCCAGCCATGTCCATGTCTAGGAGGACGCGCTCACACACTGCACGCGTCCCGCGCCCAGCACTTTGGCCTCACATTGTAGGGTAGGCATGAATGTGTACCACAATGCGGTACCATGGGGGTATTGGGACCGGTGGACGGTACCATTTGTACTACCATGTGTACCATGTGTTTTATATCGGAGGAGATATTTCATTGATACAATCGAGCAGCCGGACCGGACCGCCGGCCTTATAAAAACAATAGTCAATACTCGCGGTCATTACCGGCTGCATCGGTGCAAGATGCGCATGATTGAAACGCTCGCGAGTAGCTCGTACCGGCGCAGATCCGGTCGGGCTCCGGACGCATTGAAGTATGGCTTGCAATCCGGTCCGCGTCGCGTCCTGTCGCGGCATCTTCACAAGTCACGTCGATTCAGCATTCTGTTTTGAAGCAAAGCCTGAGGGCGAATATGCGAGCGGCTGACACTACATAAACTCGGCCCGTGCGGCGGCGACTGCCAGTAAGCACGCGAGCCCTTTGGCGCTGCCCTCGAGCGCGCCGTCGGCGAGGAGGTCCGTCATTAACGGGAGCCGCTCGACCAGCCCACCAAGCAGGCTGAGGTCATACGACTGGAGAGCACTTGGGCTGCTGCTACCCCCAACCCCGTGGGGCATGCCGCGGATCAGCCGGTGTACACGGCGTGCCTCGATGGCGAGCCGTTCGAGCAGCAGGCCAAGCATGAAGGTCAAGCACGTCAGTCGCCAGAGCCGACGGCCCAGCCATGGCGACGGCTGCGCTGGAGAAGGAGTCAGAGACGGCGGTAGTGTTTGCGCGGGAGCCAGCTTCATCAGAGCGATACTCTCGCAGTCCTCTATGTCCACAGCGCAAGCCTCGTCATCCTCGTCCGTGCTCGTGGCAGCGCTAGCCCGCTGACCTTTCTCCCTCGCCATCGCAACGGTGGCTCGTAGAACATCCAGCAGCACGGCGACGCTGACACCGCAACCGTCTACGAGCCAGGCCAGCAGAACGAAGGCAAGCAGCGCCAGGAGCACGAAAAGGCCAACGAGCCGCGCACGCAACGAGGCCGCGGCCACCTCCAGAGCTTCGGCCGGTACGCACGTTCTGTCCCCCATCGCTTCACGTTCATCGGAAGCACGGGCGGGAGCGCCGCCGTCAATGCCTGCCGGCGCTAGGCCGCTCGTGATCGGTTGGGCAAGGCTTCGGTGGCCGGTGGCGCGCGCATACACCGCGCTTGGCTCGGGCTCCAGCACGTCGTCCCACTCGCCCACGCCGGCGCATGGCGAGCCTCGCACTAGGGAGCTGCTCAGCCGACTTGCTGGGCCGCCCCAAGTCGTGCCCAGAACTGCGCCTGCTGCACTGCATCTGGCGCTCGATGATGAGCTCGGCCGACGAGCCGAGCCATCATCAGCGCCCGACTCGGCGCTCTCGCAGCCTGAGTCCGACACAGCGTCCGTCTGATCCTCGAAGCTCCCGTGAGTGGCTGCGTCATGAACACCGCCGTTACCCGCGCCACCACCGGAAGGCGCCCGCTCTTCCGTTGCGAGCGGCAAGGCCTGAAACGAACGCCGCCGCCGCGGCGATGGAGAAGAGGTCGCCTCACTCAGCAAGCTGCCGAAGCTGGCACGCGGGCTCGGCGTCTTGAATAAAATGGTTTCGGCATCGGCCAGCCACGTCGGCTCCTCATCCGTGCGCACGTCCGGTTCGGCATCGGCCAGCCACGTCGGCTCCTCATCCGTGCGCACGTCCACCGATACGCTAGCGTCCGCCGGTGATGACAGCGCCTCCTCGTCTTCCTCCAATTGCAGGGTTGCATCTTGACGAACCTCCAATTGCAGGGTTGCATCTTGACGAACCTCCAATTGCAGGGTTGCATCTTGACGAATCTCCAAGTGCAGGGTTGCATCTTGGAGCCAAGCTGGATCCTCCTCCGCCTCGCCAGCTTCCAAAGCCCCAGTGAGCATCTCACCAGCGTCGTGCTGGGCGTGCTCCTGATCCTCGGATGCATCGTCATCCAGTCGAAGTTCGTCAAGTGCCTCCCTAACAAGGAAAGTGACGGATGCATCCAGTCGAGGTTCCTCCCTAAATGCCTCAGCAGAGTCTCCCTGCGGCGAAGGGTAGTTCGCATCCGCCGCGGTCCTGGCCTCCTCCTCCGCCCGCTTTTGAGCCTTCTTAAGGTCGAACTCCTGCTGGGCGGTCAGCTTGGCCTGCAGGAGGCCGCTCAGCCCGGCGCGTAGTAGACCATGAGTCACCTCGTTCGTACTGGCGGTCTCGATGACGATGCCCCTCACCTCAGCTTCCTCACGCTTGCGTTGAAGCAAAGCATCTAGGATAGCTTCCTTCTCGGTCTTGATGCTCACGACTTCTCCCGTCGACAGGTGCCGCCGCTTCCCCGCCATAGCTTCCTCCTTCTCTCTCTTCTGCGCGAGGGTCAACTCGGCCGCCTCGGCTGCCGCCTCTGCCGCAGCCGAGGGATGATAGCGCGAAAGCTGTGCCGCCACGTCGTAATATGGGTCATGACGAGCGGAGCGCTCGGCACTGCGCTGAATGAGCTCCAGCAGAGAACGCCGATCAGGCGAAGGGCAAAGGGTGGACGGTGTCTGTGAGGCGGTTGCCTTCTCTTCGGGCGGGGCGGCCTCTTTTGTCGCAGCGGCCGCTTCTGTCGCAGCGGTCACTTCTGTCGCAGCGAGCCGCACTGTGCGCTTCTCAGCCGAAGACGCCGCCTCCGAGGAGAACTCATCCGTCGAGTCCAACAGCTGCTGCTTGCGCCCCGGCTCCATCGCCTTGATCGCGCCTTGGAAAGCGATCGCACGGGCCTGGCTCTCCTGTGCGGCTACAGCGTTCGATGCTACCTCAGCAACCACAGCCTCGGCCATCGCCTCGGCGATCGCCTTGGTCACTAAAGCCTGCGCCTCAGCCTCGGTCGAGCCTGCAAGGCTGAGCGATTCTACCTCCACCTCATCAGCCGTGGCCCTGGCAACCACTGTAGGGCTCAGCGACTCTCGGAGAGCTTTCATCTCAAGGTCCATTGCGCGGGCCGCCACCTCCTGGCGCTCACGCCGCTCGAGCTGCGTGAACGCGGTCGCTGGCATTATATTGCGCTGTTCGGCCTTCGTGGATCTGTCGACCACGTCAATATCAGGCTCGTCAATCGCCTCAAAGCGGCACGACCGTGGTGTGTCCACACGTTCCGAATCCGGCTCCTTCTTCTCCGGACTGAGTACCTTTTCTATTGCCTTACCAATCTCGTCGCTGCTCTGCTTGAAAAATAGCTCTGTACCCCTCAGGAAGGCTTCGATCGGGCTCGCAGAATCGGGAGGCATCGCCGGCGGCAAGGTCGGCGAAAAAGGCTTATCATCGATATGTGAACGCTGATGAAGCATGAACAACGGCGTGTGAATTCTTCTCGCGCACTCCACCGCTTTTCCCTAGTAACAAGGGGTGGGGGCGTAAGTGCACGCGCTCACGTGTGCGTGGCCGCCGTCTCAATGCAACAATGGACGGCACCGCTGTCCCCGATCAAATGATTACAATTGGGAGCAGAGCTGTTTTCACTCGGCGCCGCCTGTACTCGGAACCATGCTCCATGGACTCGGAATCCGCTTGTGGAGATATGGCCGCCCTCGGTATGGACAATGGACTACGCTAGGGATTTACCTATGGCAGTAGGGCGCGCAGGATTAGATGTTGAGGAGGGGCGTGGGACGGTCACGGTGAAGTGGCCAAGTGAATAGTGATGATCATAATGCGATCGCGACTGCCGTCTCTGCGCGCGCCGCAAGAATACACACGACACCGGCGCTCTGACAGTGGCTGTAAACCCGGGTATTCTCAAACTGTCGACCCGGATCATCTGGGAGTCCCGGGGGCGGGGCGTAAGGGAGTCACGGGGCGAAACATGGCCTGTCCCATTGTGCCGATGGCCCCGTCGAAACCTTGTCCCACTGCGCCGCTGACCGCCTGCAGGCCCTGGCCGACAGTTTGGACGCTTTGCTGAACGCCTTGGCCGACACTCTGGAAACCCTGCCCGACAGCTTGGACGCCCTGCTGCCCCGCACCCAAGACCCCTAGGACGCCCTGCTGTCGGGCCTGCACCATCACGGCGATCATCTGTCGGTTGGCCTCGATCTGCTCCATCATGGCGTTGAGCTTCGCTTGAGGCGTACTAAGGGACATGTTAGGCAGAGATACGGGTAGAGCCATGGGACCTTTCATCATGGTAAGAATACTTCGGTTTTTCGCCAATTGCTCTTCGAGCATCCGAATCTGCGCCCGCCTCTCCTCGCGGGCAGCGGCACGAGGATCGGCCATCGTCAATGCTGCCACACTATCGTCGCCCGCCACCTTTGTCGCCTCACCATCGTCGCCTGGAGCGCCTTTAGTAGCGGCGGGCGCTGGTGGCATTAGGAAGGAAGGAAGGAAGGAAGAAGGCTTCGTTCCTTCCTTCGGCGGCGGCAATACCTTCGGTGGCGGCTTGATGAGGCGATGCACGGCATAAACGGCGAAAGCGAGCGTAAGAAAGAGTGCAAAGACACCACCAGAAATCTGCAGCGCCCTGGCGGCGGACTCATCCCCGTAGGGAAGCGTGAACGGTGGCAGGGGCATGGGTGGCGGCGGCAAGGGTAGCGGCGATCTCGGCGGCGGCGAGGGTACGTTGATGAAATCGAAGATGTAGGCTGCTCCCCTAGGAGCTCCCCTGCTGTCCATTCCTGTGCCATTCCTGTAGCCTGGTGCGCCGACGATTGCACGTCCTGCATGGACGACCACGCTCTTGCCGAATTCGTCACCCTCGTGGATGTCCACGAAGGGTGATCCGTTGAGATCGCACAACGCTTGAGGTGGCGACGACATACTGAGGACGCTGACCGAACCCGTTCGGTGGAGCAGCAATCGGGTCCGGTAGGGTGCGCTTGCGAGGGCTAAGTAGCTGCCATAGGGAGGCGCAGGGTCCACAGCAACAGCATGCCCAAATCGAGGGCCGTACTGAAACCCTGGCGAGCGATGGGACAGTCCGATCAGCTTGGAGCTTGAGTGACCCCAGGTGAAAGATCCATCGGAATCGGCACCAGCGATGTTGCCGAGGTAGTACACCGCGCCCCGTTCGAAGTCGGCGTCCTGCTGGGGGCCAACCACACCGGCATCTTCGACATCTTCGGTTGCCGCGCCTGCGACGATCGTGACTGCGCTGTTATTCGCAAGGGCCACCGACGAACCCAGACGACTCCGGCTGAGAAGATCCTGCGGTATCATGATCGATGTCATAGAGTAGTCCAGTGTGTTGGACATGTTGGAGATCGGCGGAGGGGGTGGCGCGGCATTCCTCGGCCCGCAATCGCTGCAATCCGTGCCTATTGCGCAGATGCCGTCAACGGCACCGCTGCCGCCGTCATTGCAGATGCCGTTCGAGGAGTCCCAGCCCAATGGGTAGCACTCTTCGCTGCATAGCGGAGGTGGGGGCGGGGGGGGCGGATGTATTCTAAACAGCATGACTGCACCGGCATTCGCCCGTTGACTGCATGCCCCACGAGCGTTCGGGGCACCCACGGCAAGCGTATCTCCTGATATCGAAATGGACGCTCCGAAATGGAAGCACAGGCCCCCGAGCTCTGGAGCTGGCAAAATAATGGCCACCTGCACGCCAGAGAATACGTCGAAGACGTACACAGCTCCCTGGTCCCGGAACGCGTGCGGACCGGCGGCGTAGTCAGCCCTATTGACTCGCGCATCCCGCCCTCGAGCGCCCACAAACGCACGCTGATTGCTGAGCGCAACAGAACATCCGAAATGGGCATCCGCGCCGACGCTCAGGTCATCGTCTGGTAAGATCTTACGGTGAAACGTAGTGTTGCCACTCTGCCGGTTGAATCGGAACAAATACGCCGCACCAAGTCTGCTGTTGATGCTGGTGGTTCCCCGCGTGCCTGGTGCACCGACGAGAATAAACGTGTGGGGGCGTCTATCGCAATTGGTGAGATCGCATTCCATGATCCGAGCGTCCATCGCAAGCGCCGCACCAAATTCGTCACCCGCTTCTGGGGCTGACGCGGCAAACCTTGACCTCACGACGCCAGTATTCGGATTCACCACAAACGTTTGACCAGCAAGACTTGCGTTGCCGCTTGCGCCGATCACAGCCCAGGCACCATCGGTCACATCGAGAAGGACCGCGCTTCCAAAGGAGCTACCGCTAGGCAAATCTGAGGGAGCAATAACCTTGAGCACCGGGGCGGTGGAGCACAGTGTCTCCATTGCCCCTCGTCGCGATCCCGTCCCTGCTTCGGCTGTTTGCGGTGCTGAGGTCAACCGAAAGGGAGGGGCTGTTCGCGTTTCAAGCGATCGCGTCGAATGGCTGCCGGATTCGGCAAAGTCTTTGAAACCAACTGATGTGCAGCAGGTCCAGCACAGATTCGACCCGTCGGTCCCTCAGTGACGAGGATCGGATGATCATAGTTTTGATTAACAGTCGTACTCAATTAAGCCACCATCAGTTACGTACTCAGTTCTCCTTCGAGAAGCACATCACAAAGTTGTTGGCAGGCGTCGCTACCCGCTCACGGAAGGCTAATCCGTGCTTCGACGCGAGTGCTACAAGTTCGGTCGCATCGCGCACGCCCCACTCGGGATTCTGCGAGCGCAGGCGCGCGTCAAACTCGACATTCGAGGGCGCGGTGTGCTGCCCATCGACCATAAATGGCCCGTAGATGAAGAGGCCGCCAGAGGGTCTTAGGACGCGACCCGCGCCGGCAAAGATGCCCTCGGTTACAGAGTAAGGTGAAATGTGGCACACGTTGCACGCGAAGACGGCTGCAAATCTGTTGCATTCGATTTGCGCTGGCCACTCTGAAGCCCCGGCATCTAGTGCCATGGGCTTCCTGATGTTGCCCAAGCCTTCAGCGTGAGCCTCTATGGACGCAAAAACAGGCGCCAACTCGCCGTACGCATCAGCCTCTGGGCCAGCGGAGCCCCCACCATATTCGGTCGGCCAGATGGTGACGTGAGGGAAGCACATTGCGAGATGAGATGCGTGCTGGCCCGTGCCAGATGCAATCTCGAGGCAGTCGGCTGGCTTTTGTTCCGAAAAGGGTGGAAATCGCGCAAGCACCTCGACAATAGGTTGCTTGTTGCGTTCTGCCGAAGGTGAGAAACGGCGAGGATCTTCGATTGCACTGAGAAGAGAGCGGCCATTGCTCAGCCACGGCCATAGCTCGCTTACGAGTGGTGAAGGCGACACTGCCTGGCTCTTGCTCTGCTGCTGCTCCCTAGAGAGGGCGCCCAGAATGGTAGCCCACAGCTTTCTGAACCGAATGGTTGCACAGAATGCCCTCGCGACGCGGCGTCACTCGTCGGCGTGTGCAGCTGGCACTTAAAGCACGAGGAGGTTGAGTACCCAATGCAGACTTCCAATTCTTTTGAACTATAACCATTTGGTGTGAATAAAGGTTTCGTGGTTTATCTCCAAAAAAACACAAACCAGACCGAACCCACTAAATTCACTTAGAGTGATCCGTCATCCACTTAGAGTGATCCGTCTCTGCAGGAAGTGCAGGTGCGGCTCCACGCGACGCCCGCACGCCGGTCATATGATATATCGGTAGAATCTGCAAACTCACAACGACCACAACTGTCAACTCCTCTAACAATTGCAATGAACTATTGCTCTAACTCTTACTCTATGCATCATTGTATGCACTATGGGGGTTCATTGGTTTGCAGCGTGTGAACCCAATGCGTTTAAATGTCGACACAGCTAGATTATGACACGTCGACAGGCACGTCAATTGAGACTTGTACACGCGCACACTACAATGACGCACGCACGACACTTAAGAGATGCTAAATGATCGCTTCGGGTGTTGCCGCATCTCTCAGAACCGAACTTCTCAGCGACATGCATCCTCTCTTTTAAGAGCCATCTGATTCAACATCTGATCAGGGGACGTTATTGAAAAAGCGCCGCCGTTCAACCACATCATTGAAGAAGATGTCGGTCGCCGAGCGTTTTCCCGGCAGGGCCGCTCCTGCAGAAGGACCCCAGGCAGGGGCGTTGAGCTTCGCGAGCCAGGCTGCTTTCGCTGCATCCTCGGCTGAGAGACCAGAGGCCGGCGCAGCAGCACTGGAGCGCTGCGCGAGGCCGAGGCGCTCGACGACATTTAATTGCACCCATGGCACCGTGGAGAGTGCGAGGCCAATCCGCAGTGGCACCGCGAAGCGCGCGACGTTGACAAACGCAAACGCCCCGGCGCCGAGCTGCTTCACATCGTCTCCGTTGTCGAAATCCGGCCAGTGGCCTGTCACCTGACGAAACCCGAGAATACCCCACGGGGCTGAAAACCCCCAAAACGCGAGCTCCCAGAACATGTATGAAATGATGCCGGCAAGACCGGCATCCTTTACCTTCTGCATCAATTCTTGAGCCTGGTTGGGCTTTTCCTCGGCTCTTGCGCTCGGCTGAGTGACGCTGGTGCTGCCAAGCCCCTCGGCGGGCGGCGCTTGCCGCGTTGGCCACGTTGGCATTTGAAAGCCAAGTGGGCCGTTCTGTCGGTTTCTGTTGATGCTGGCCAGGTACTGTCGGTAGTCGCGGTCCTCGGCAGTGTTCCAATCATTGGCAAGATTCTGTTGCTGCTGCCGGAAGTTGGCCAAGTACTGTTGGTATTCGCGGTCGGCCGCAGCCGCAGCTGCCGAGTTGGCAACATATGCTTCATACTCAGCTTTCCACGCCCTCTCCGCCTCGGTCATAGCGCGGCGTGTTCTCCGCGCCTCAGCGGACATTTCCTGGATGAGCATGTGCGGTGATGTCAGGCGTGTTCGATGCGGTGTCGAGATGAGCGCATGAGCAGCAAGCGTCAGTGCCACGAGGTACCCAACCATCGGCGCAATCGAGAAGAAAACCCTCTTCCTTTTCTTTCTCCGAAAGTCGGAAAACTTCGGCAAGTCGCGTAGCAGTTCCGTCAACAATGACGCCGGAACATCACACAACTCAACTCGCACCGCGCGCATAGGTGGTTCACCCTGATTAAGTCCAGGAAAGCATCACGCGTGATTACGCGGTTACGCACCTGTGCGCCAAAGAAGTCCAGGTGCACGCACCCCACACAATAAGAAGTATTACTGGACGGGAGGCGCCGCGCGACGAGCCACACAATTAGAATTACTTACGGGAGGCGCCGCGCGACGAGCGTCGGAGCGCGCTCGACAAGCGCGCTACCCCCGTACCCCGCTTCGGTCTCGCACTTTTGGTTCCCACCGCCTCACCCGCTGCCTCCCTAAGTTGATCACGGAGATAGAGATCTCAAACTTGTAACCTGCCGGAGCCATTCCAATAATGCTGCGACGCGATTGCCAAATCGAGTAGATGATTTTTCATCGCGCGGCCCCGCTCTTCGTCCACAATCTTTCACCTACCGACGTCACGGTCGTCCACAATCTTTCGCGATCTCTGTGAGCCCCCATCGTCCTACTCATGAACTCCCATCCGTCAATTCTCAATCTCTCACTCCCAATGGCTGACTGACATCCCCTTGGATCTCCAGTCCATCTTGCGTGCTCTCACAATGCACTGTTTTCCCGCTTCTGCCTTCTGTGCGCTGCAGTTTTCCAGTAACTAGAGAGACGCCCACAACATGGCCACCGCAGTCCACAGTGAACCTCTCGCGCAGATGACCGACTTCATGCTGGAGGCGAGCACATCGTCGTCTTTCGCGACCGCAGGGTCCGAATCGGACTACCACCCTGGCGCCAAACGCGGGTACCCGGGCACGAGTGGCACCTACATCACGCCGCCACTGCAGCGCAAGGGAGGTGCGGTGCCCGCCGCGGTCGCGGTGCAGGTCACAGCCACGCAGCGCACGACAGTAATGGCAGTCAGAGTCGTCGAGCCGCCACCCCACTTCATCGAGCCGAAGATTGCCTTGCCGCCTGCAAAACCTGCCACGGCTGCTGCCATTGAGCCGACGCCGTGCACATGGGCCCTGGGCGCGCCGGCTCCGCGCCGGCTCCGCGACGGCTTCGCGCGCAAGTTGCGCAAGGTGCGCACCGCCAAACGCACACGCCATCAACCCCACGGGCCACCATGCCGTCGTGGCTGCCATCGCTCACGGCTGCTCGCCCTATCCGTGTGCCACCACCTGTGCAGAAGTCACCATCACCCTGCGCAGGCAAAAACGACGGGTACGCCTCGTCCGAGAATAGCATCTGCGTAAAGCTTTCGGATGCTATGCCCGCGGACCTGAGCGCAGTGTGCGATACACTCGAAGACGCGGAGGCGAACATGTCGGCGCTCCTTTCTGACGAGATCTCCGACGAACTTGCCGCCTTCTCTGGGCAAGATGCTGCCGGTTCCAGGGGTGCAACCGCCCTGCTGCCGCCATCGCCACCACCCATTAGCAGCTTCGGCTTTGGGCACGGCAACCCGATCATTAGCGGCCCGAGCGAGCGCCGCTCGTCGCGCAAGAACTCGTCTGCCTCCGCGCCGCTCGCGCCCCCGAGCAAGGCGATGAAATCCGCCGCCAGCAGCACGGCCGCCAGCAGCGCGGCGCCCGTCGCCGCCAAGGCCTCTGGGAAGGTAAACCCCCCTCCCGAAATCGAGGGCTGCAACGACTTATTTAGCATTGTAGAGGATGACGTGCAGCTCTTCGAAGAGTTGACGGAGGCGGAGCTAAACGCGCTGCCCTCGGACGCCTCGAGGCGCAAGGTGCGCCATAACCTGACCGAACGCCGGCGCGTCGACCGCATGAATCAACTCTTCCATCGCCTCGCCATGTCCATCGTTGATGAGAAGGCGGCGCCAGCAATCTCGATGGCAAATTTCGACGAAGCAGAGCGCGCGCTGACGGCGGAGGGCAAGGAGCTCGCGAAGCCCAAGTGGTCCAAGGCTGATGTGCTAGAGGGTGCCATTGCCGTGGTCAACGACCTGCGACGCCAGTTGGCTGAGGAGCGGCTCGCGCGCTCGCTCAGCGTGCCCTCTCGCACGTCAATCTCTCGGATGGAGCCCGAGGAGGCCGAGGGCGAGGGCTACGGGTGCGACATGGACGACGACGACGCCATGAACGAGGTTGCCGCCGCCATGTACCCTCTAAGTGCCATACCCTCCCTCAACATCGACTGAGCGCCGCCGCCGACGGAAATGGCGGCCAATTTGCTGCGAGCAGAATGGGGTGAGCGGTGAGGCGAGATTGAAGGGGCCCGCGCGCCATTTGTGCCAGTCCTTTTGAGGGCTAATCACGTTGACGGTGTTGCGGGGGCTCGCGCGCACCACCGGAGCAGAGGAACGGCGAGGGAGGCGGGACGGGGAGGTCATGAGACTTGGCTCTTGCTTGAGAGATAATATCCTGTCTGTCGCATACCCGTGGCGGCTGAACGGTTTGCCTGCGTGTGCCTCGAAGCTCTGTGTGCCACCGGCCCCGGGCGCCCGCCGGCCGCAACGCAGGCGGTCGGCGGACGGCGCGCGCGCACCCGGCGGCGGGGCACGGGCGACGGCGGGCCGTGTATGGCCCGCGCTGTACCTCTGAAGAGGCGGCACATATATTTATAGCACGCGCGTGGAGTAATGGGGTAATAATACACGCAACACGGCTCAAAAGTCAAATCGACGGTGAACGCCGCGCGCGCAATATCCATGTAAGGAGCGCGGCGCACATCAGGTCAAGTGCGTCTGGGACTGTAATGAGAGTTGAGTCACGCGCCCGGCGCGGGCTACAATGGACGTCATGCGCGCGCTGCCGGTGCGCCCTCAGCAGTCGCGCACTGGCCGCCGATGCCCTTGCACGGTCAGGCGGCCTTGGTAATGCGCACGCAGAGCGAGGCGGACGGCACCAGGCCGAGGGCCACGAGCGTACTGCCCTCGTCGTCGAGCAGTTTGGCGGGAAATGCCGTGTGCAATGTGAAGGACGCGCCCGAGGGCACGATGGACACGTCCGAGGTGATGATGGCGCGGCGCAGCTCGGCGAGGGTGGTGGTCGGCGCCATGCTGAGCACGCAAGCAACGCCGCCATTGCTCCCCTTGATCTGAAGCTTGCAGCCGAGGTCCATCTCCCTAACGCTGCCGACGCCGCTGCCGACGCCGCTGCCGCTACCACCGCTTCCACAGCCTATGGACAACGGTTCCGGCGTCCTCGCTGGCCCGGCGCGCTCGGCAGCTGTATGTGCGGCCATCGTGGCGGCTTTGGGCAGCGCGGCCGACTCCCTCGCTGCCCTCGCTGTCGGATCGCCGCCGGCCGCCGTGCCCTCGCCTACGCCCGCCGCGTCGGCGACGACAGCGCGAGCAGTGGCACGCGCGGCACCGTCCGCGCCGAAGAGTGCGCTGAGCGGCGCGACGCGTCCATCGCCACGCGAATCGAGGCGCCGGCCGAGCCCCCAATCGTGTGGCTGCTGTGGCGCCGCCGAGCCGTGCCGTCGGTGCGTGTGCTCAGCCAACGTGAAGGTGACCCCTTCAGGATATGCATGCTTGAGCTCGTAGGGGAAGAACCCGTCGAGCAGGTCGCGCAGGAAGGCGATGCAGTCGGAGCGCGCGTACGGGCGCACCGGGGCCTCATCCAATTGAAGCCCATCCAACCAAAAGGTCAGGTTCAGCGAGGGCGTTGCGAGGGTGTAGGTGCCATCGCGACGGCGCACGACCTCGCCGCCGGTGCCATCCGCGAGGGCATTGAGCTCCTGCACCGCGCGTCGCACACGCTCCATGTCGGGGGGGCTGCCGGCCGAGCACCCGCTCGGCGCACCGCCAGCGCTCCCAGCCTCCGCCACTGCGCTGTCCGCGGGGAGAGCGGCTACCTCGCGCGGCGGCTTGCCGCTGCAGCCGCCGGAGTTTGGGCCGCTGCTGCTGCTCGGCGGCTGTGGCTCCTTGGCGCTCGCCCGCGCGGGAACCGGCGCGTGGCTGCCACCGGCGAACCGGTTGCGCGGTTGCGCAGTGGCGGGGGCGGACGCCTCATCGCCGCTCGCCGTCTGCGGCCTCGAGGGCGCAGAGGAGGAGGTGACGGAGGAGCCTGTGCTGGGCGAGCTCTCGCCCCTTGGCGTCGAGCGTTCCGAGCCGCCCACCCATTGCAGGCCGTAGTCGGCGAGGAAGCGGTGCATCTCCCGATTCTCCTGCTGCAGGCTGCGATTCTCGCGCTGCAACCGCTGGATCTCCGAGTCACGCTTGCGCAGATCCGACTCCTGCGTACGGAGCAGGCGCTCGAGCTGGTCGAGCCGCGCCGCCGTGCGCGCCGCCGTGCGCGCCGCCAGCTCGCCGTACGTTGGCGAGCGCGGCTCCTGGGGTCCGGGCTTCTCCGGAGCGGACAAAGGTTGGAGCAGTGGTGAGGGTGGGACCTCAGGCTTTGCCGGCGCAACAGCGCGGTCCAGCGCCGCATCCAATTCGTCGAGCTTGGTGCCAACCTTGGTGTGGGTCGAGGTTGAAGGCGGGGGTGCACGCGCGCCACGAAGCGGCCGCGCGTCCTTGACGGGCAACTTGGACGCCATCTGCGGCCTCGTAGGGATGAATGTCGGATTTCCAACGCGGTGCACGCGGCGGTTGGTTTCGGCACAGGCTGCGAAACTCAACGCGACGCTGATGATTTGAAACGCAACCCGACACATTTCCGTTTGCTGCCACGGCGTGTCCAGACTTGTCTAAAAACCATGCGGGACCCGCCGCCAAGCTTCCTCTGCCCCATCAGCCAGGAGCTCATGCTGGATCCAGTCACCTGCACGGACGGTCACTCTTACGACCGGCGCTACATCGTCACTTGGCTTGCCGAGAATAATACCTCGCCTGCGACCGGGCTGCCGTTGTCCTCTCGCGTTTTGATCCCAAATATTGCACTTCGCAACGCGATCGACGAGTGGGAGGATGCACAGCACCAGCCCTCGCCACGGTCCTCGCCGTGGACCAGCCCGTCGGGTCACGGCGTTGACACGCCGAGCGCCTCACCGGCCGCCCCATCTTCGGCCTCGGCAGCCACTCCCATGGCTGCCGATTCTGCCGACGACGCCGATGCGAGCGATGCCGCGCTGAAGCCAGGTGCGGCTGTCTTGTACACGGACGCACGGGGCGAGGAGCGGTGCGCGCGCGTGGTTTCCGTGCATCCGGGCGGCGCTGACGACCCCACGCCATTTTACACGATATTACTCGACGGTGGTGGCGAGCGCGATACGATCCGCTCCCGCCTCCAGCTCCTCGAACCTCCACGGCCGAGTCCGCCAAGGGCTCAGCAGCAGCAGCAGCAGGGTGAGGAGGAGGCGGCAGCGGCGGCACGGCGAGAGGAGGAGGAGAGCTCGCGGCGCGAGGCGGTGGCACGCTCGCGACGCGAGGCGAAGCAGGAGCGCCGCCGACGCGCGCAGGAGGCTGCCGCCGCGGCTGAGGCATCCACGTCTCGCAACGCACATGCACCGCCGCCGCCACCACCGCATCCTTTCCACTCGTTCGCGTACGGTCGCGCGCCACCTCCGCCTATTCCGCCACCTCGCGCCGGGCCTTGGCGGCCAGCGGGGCCGGCTGACGATTTTGAGCAGGCGGTCCGCGAGGCGGGTGAGGCGCTCAACCGGGCGAGCCAAGAAGTGGGCGAATCGCTCCGCGGCGCGGCCGATGCCATCGGCTCAGCCTTTCGCGACTTGGGGCAGTTCTTGGAGGGCGCTGGCGGCCCTCAGAGCGGAGCACGACACGCATCAGCAGCTCGCCCTCATCGATACTGAGCGTGAGGTTTCGTCTCGAAGTCTTGCAGTTTCTTTTCTTTTGTTCGCACGCGCACGACACATCGATCTACTGGTTGAATTAGACAACCGCTTCAACGGGCGTTTCGAAAATGTAAATGATACACCCCACACTTGAAATGCCGACCCCCACACCGCCACCGGCACCGCGGCGGCGCGGGCGGGATCGGCGACCGGCGCGGCCGGTCGCAGCCGAGCAAGAACCGCCACAAGAGGACCGGCTCAGAGACGCGCGCGCGCGCGTGCGACCATGCCAACCCCAGGCTAGCCCGGAACCGGTCCGCTGGAACCCAAGTCCGAACCCCTCTGATCCACTCTGATCCAGGCTGATCCGATCCTTGAAAGCCGACCCGCGCCGTGGGGGCCGCGGCGTCGGATCCACGTCTGATCAGTTGTCAACTTCCAAAGATCCAATTCATGTGTGGGCGCCATCACGAGCAAAAATACCGTATCAGCACTATACGTGATGCATTCGGGCTGAGCGCTCGCTCGCCGCGCATGTGGATGTGCGAACGCGAGCTGACAGCTGAATCGCAGTCAACAGCAGTGGCTGCAGCGGCTTAAATATCATGCACAGTACCCGGCAGAACCCTCGTTCGGTACGGAGTGCCGACAACTGCCTGGCGGCAGCGCAACGTTCAGGCCCTGCATCTCCAGCAGGCAGCACAGAGGCAACAACCCGCAAGAACACCAAGGAAACACTGGCAGCAACTTCGCAATCGCTCCACCAACGGCGGCAAGCATTGGCTGCCAGCCTTCGTGGGTTGCACTTCAAGCGCGTACGACTGCGTTTCAGTGACTTTCAGCCCGCAAGCCCGTTTATCAATCGTGAGCAAGACATTCTGCAGCTTGCAGAGATGGCAGCGTTGCGGCAGCCTCGTGTCGAACGGGTCACAAGTGACTCTATCTGTGTCTCGTACCTCGAGGCAGCACGCCCATCAGCGCACGAGCTAAGTATCAAGCCCAATCTCAAGGAGCCCCTGGCAGCCCTCGATACTCTCGAAGATGAGTCGCGTAGCTTCCTGGCTCTGCTCATCATGCATGCTGCTGGCCAAGAGCTCTCGTGGTGGGTCGAAGCCGATCTGAGCACACGCTTTGGCCATGTGAGCCCCGTGAGTGCACGGCGGGCTGCTTCGAAGACATCGCCGATTGCACCATCGCCATTCTGCTCGACGACGCGCCCCAGAACGGTCACGCCTGCCTCAGCCGCTTTCGCCAGAGTGATGGCCTCCCCAACCACGCCACTCTCGCCTACGACATTTATCAGCCCAACCACGGCAAAGCCGCTGCCGCCAGCATTGGCTCCGCCAGATCCACTGCCTGCATCGGTTCCAAAGCCGGCAGACAGCCAACGTTCCCAGTCGAGTGTCACGCCCGACGTGCAGCGCTCGACGCGCTCGACGCGCTCGACGCGTTTCTCTTTTTTGCATCGCGCAGAAAGCGCACATTCGTACCAGCGGCTTCGCGATGCCATTGATCTGGCGCAGGCTGAAAAGCGAATTGAGATGGCTCAAGCCAATGATCATGCGGCAGAGACATCATCAAGCAAATTTACGTTCACTTGTCAGGGCCTGCCATTGATCATGGGGATGTGGGCGGCGGCGCAGTTGTATTCTTTACATGTACCAAGGACAAACGGCTACCCGACTGGTGTTGAATCGCTTGGTGTTGGGCCTTCGCTGCTCGCCTCGGTTGTGGCTATCGTCTTCTTGGTGGATGCAGCTCTTGGCACCGCCTTCACGTGCCTAGGATCGCGGATCGAGCCGTGCGTTCAGAGCACATATGACAGCCTTGGTGAAGTAGAGTCTCGATTGCACACAGGCCTTCGGGCCTGCCTTGCATCGATGATGAGCTGCTCCTGTCAATGGGCAACCGCCTATCATCAGCACGGGCCGTTGACAGGAGTAATCTGCGGCACAGGCAAACTAGGACGCTGTCAATTGGGCATTGTCCTCACGATCTACATCTGCTGGCCAGGAGCATGCTTGGCCATACTTCTGCTACTTCCTCAAGATCTCGAGACCCTACCGACTTCTGTCCCTCAGCACTTGCTCGCTGGGATGGTCGCTGCCATCGTCGCGCTGCCCTTCGTTGCAAATGCTCTTGGACACGTTCCAATTCTTGCAGCCACGCTGATCTCATTCCTTGTGCAGCGTGTGCATCTAGAAGATCTGTGCATGTATGTGGTGGCGGCAGGTGCCGCGATATCAGTGGCAGCTTTGTCATGGACTGTTTGCTTTGCTCCAGTCGTCGCCGTTGCGGCCACTATCATAGCTATGGTCGCTGTGCTAGCCACCGCTTCTCCGCCGCGGACGCTACTTCACTACCCTGGCAGATGGCTTCGCCGTTGTCCTGTTAAGCTCTCTGCGGTGCTCGCCAATTTCCTGGTTGTACTCGATGTCTTAGCAAAGGGCGATCCATTAGCTGTATGGAAGGCCAACGAGTCGACGCTGACCGTCATGTTAGTGACAGCTACATTGTCAACCCTCATGGCCACCGACTGTGTGCAGAGGGTGGTGAGGCGCAGCGAGTACTTGGCTGCTCTGAGGAGAGAGCGAATGCAAGCCACGTTGCAGAAGCGAGTGCGCAGCACGTACACGCGTCTCAACGAGATGGTTCGAACCGAGTATTTCCAATCTCTCACGTGCGAGGTGCAGCGACAGCTGTTGCAGCAGGCCGTCAGCAGCCGCGACCTCCCTCCGTCTGCCATCCGCCTGGTGCATGAGATCATGCTGTTGAAGGCAGTGGGGGGAGCTGTTGTGACGGTGGGTCCAAGAGGAGGCATTACGGTCTCTCCATCCGATCGGGAGGGCACGCAGCAAGCTTCCAGTGTAGCAGATGAAGCAAATATGCGAACAAAGGCAGCTCGGCAGGCACTCGAAGGAGCAGAGGCAGCAGCGCGAGAGGTTGGCCAGTCGCGGACGAGGCTTGCCGTTGTAGAGAGGCGAGCAGCTGCACAGCTTGACGAGAAGGAGGAGGTACTCAAGGCTCAAATTGCTGCTCGACACGCAGCTGCCAAGCAGTCAGCGAGAGCAGCAGAGCTTTTGGCTTTGCGGCTCGCGGAGGAAGAGACCGCACGAGTGGCAATGGAGGGGGCAGCCGCGGTGAAGGCTGCCAAAGAGGCGGCCAAAGTGGAGGCTCTCGAAACAATGAAGCAGCTAGAGCTGCGTTTCGCCAGGGAGTGGAGGCTTCACACGGAGGCACAAGCTGTGTGGTACGCAGTAGTAGCAGTTACTGCAACTGGGCCAGCAGAAGTGGCAGCCGTCGAGCCGGCCGGCAGGCAACAGAGCGACACCTCTTTGGTGAATGCGGAAGCACGAGCGAAAGAGGAGATCATGCGCTCATCAGAAGCTATGGCACGGGCTGCAAGGATCGTACTGCGTGCGGTAGAAGACAAGAAGCGCGTGTGCGATAACGCCGCCACGGCAGCGAACGCGTTGGCCAATACAGCTGCAGCAATAGAGGTTGCGACCAGGGAGGTGGTTACTAGGGCACTTGAACTTCACGAAGCAGCAGCATCCCTCTCTCGATGTACGAAGATCCACTCGGCAGCTGCGGATGCGAAGCGAGCAGCGCTCCTGGCTGAGCAAACGGCGATGGTTGCAACTTTATCCGCGAAACGCTCTGAAGAAGCAGCGAGAACTTTGGCCCATACCTGCAAGACGTGCGTTGAGTCTGCCCGTGAAGCATGCGCGATAGCACAGACGGTATTTGAGTTGACAGAGATCGAGGTGAAGAATCGGCGCTTAGTGGTCGAGACTGGACTCGCGGTCACGCGCGCCGCCCAGAGCGCTGCGGCCAGAGCTGCAGAAGCTGACTATGGCGATGCGTGGGACGTCAGAGAGCTCGCTGCACGAGTCCGTGCCGCGGGGGAGACAGCTCGGGTTGCAGAGGCGGCAGAGGTGGAGGCTGAAGTAGCGTTGGAGAAAGAGGAAGCGGCACGTGCGCATGAGGAGATCACGAAGGCGTTGGCGGGCCGCGCGACGAGGGCACTCGAAGCGGCGCGTGTCGAAGAAAAGAAGTGGAAGCACGCGATGGCCATGGTCGTTGCAAATGCAGCCCAGGCCGAGTTTGCGAGAGCGCAGGCGGAGACATCCGAGCTTGCTGAAAGCTCAGCGGAGCTCCGGGCTGCTGCGGAGTTGGCAAGAGCCATGGCTGATGAGGCCACGGAGGCCGTCAAGTCTTTAGACATAGCCAGTTTGGAGACGGCGAAAAGAGAGGTGCATCTGGGCGGCGTCCGCATTTACTTTCTGCGCCACGCTCGCTTGCTCAGGGAGGAGGCAGCGAGAGCTGCAGCTGAGGCAAGCGCCAAGGACGCGGCCACAGTCCTTGAGGCCCTCGAGGCCGAGGAGCTAAGAGGACGAGGGCTCAAGGATGAGGTACAAGCAGGCGAGGCGCAGGCCAGGCTGGCGGCGAGCGAGGCTTCCGACGCTGCGGCTGCAGCACACGACGCCATGAAAGAAGCTCAGGAGGCTAAAGTTGCGGCCACGGCGCTGAGCACAGACCAATTGCCAACGGCTTCCCCTTCAGCCGCCTCCATGGTTGTGGCAGAGCAGGAAGCACATCAACGGGCTGCTCAGACTGCACGCGAGAAGCTCGTGACAGCCAATCATGCACAAGAGGAGGCAAACAAGGTGGCGGTGGAAGCGAAGGCTAAATGGGATGCCTGGGTGGAACTGGACAAGGCTGCCTCCGCAGCCGCAGCGGATGCGCGCCAGTTCAAGATTGCCATCGGTCTCCAGAAGCGCGAGAACATGCGCGAGAATCATGCCGCAGCATTAGTCGCGGCCAAGGAGGCTACTCTGTTGGAGACCATGCACGAGATCTATACCGAAATGGCCCTTGGGATTGTCTCCGATGTCTCATCGATGCTTGCGCATAGGCTGCTCTTGAGCTACGGGCCGGTTGCGGTCGCTACCATGGAAAACGTCACGGAGGCCATTGTACAGGAGGTCGCTGCTAAGGTGGCAGTCGAGGCTATGATCGCAGAGGCTGCCGAAAGACTGCTCGCCAAGCTGATGGCGGACGAGGTCGGTAGCGTGGCAGCCGCCGTCGTCAAGGAAGAGCGGCTACATGGCTACGAGATCGGCCAAGTGATTTACTACTGTGGCTACAATGAAAAGCGCTACAACCTCCTGCACGGTGCGGAGGGTCAGGTGCTGAGCGTCGTGGAGCCTAACTCGGTGCATCCACCGGGCGGTGAGCGGCTCATATGCGCCTTTGGCCATCACACGACGGGCATCGTGTTCGACTTGAGCATGATCAGCCCCAAGCCCCCCCCGCCTCTCGCCGGCGGCTACCGAGCGGGTGAAGAGGTAATCTATCTCGGCCGCTCCACGCTTCGCGGTGACGGCCAACCCCTGCGTGGCATGAAGGGTGAGGTGATCGGTCCTGCACGTGGAGTGGGGCCCTGTGACAACATCGGCCACATGGTGACGGTACGCTTCCAAGAAGGCGACCGCGACCATCGCAATTGCTACGTGAGCTCAATTGGCCGGCGAATGGAGGCCGAGCTTCCCCCAGCGGGCTCACCTCTCAGGGATAGCATCGACCGGAGTGGCAGCCGAAAGTTTTGATGAGAACTCGTAGTTATTTACTGACTAGATTTTGCCGTTGGCCCATCGTGCACAATACTCGAACAGCAGCTCCTCCTCCTTCTCCGCCTCCTCCGAAAGCTCTGATTCACGGAAAAAGAGTCCGCGCGTTCACAGACAGACAGCCGCCCCGCCGTCGCGGACGTGCACGCCGGCGCCCCGGCCGCCCGCCTCCGATGAGCAGCAGCAGCTCGACCGAGATCATAGACCACGATGGCAACGATGTCATCACCAAAAAGGAAGTGCTCGATGTGAACCAGGATGGCCGTGTCTCGCACGATGAGTTAGCCGTGCTGGATATCGATAAGGATGGCAAGGTCGAGAAGAGCGAGCTGGTTGACCTGAACCAGGACGGGCGCGTGTCGTCCCGCGAGGAGCAGCTCCTCGATGTTGATGGCAACGGCGCCGTCTCGCGGCACGAGATCCTCCTCGCGCCCGTGCTCGACCGTGACCGGGATGGCAAGCTCACGTTGAATGATCTGGTGGGCAGCCACCGTCACACGCATCCCCCCCCACCTCCTCTGTCGCTGGTGTCGACACCGCTCTTGCCGAAACTAAGCAAGACGACCTGGAAGTACGGGTTCACCGACACAATCGAGGAGGCCATCGACGAGGCCGTGCTTTTGCTCGTGTGTCTCGTCGCGATCTACCAGGCCATCACGTGGGGAGTGCAGCGCCTGCGGCGGCGCGGGAGGAGGAGCAAGACATACCAGCCCGTCGCGAGCCACTCGACGCTTTTGCGCGCGACCAACGTCGACCTCGAAGAGAGCTCGCGTGCGGAGCGCCCGGAACGCCCGGAGCGCTCACGAGGGATCGGTAGCGTGTACATCGGCGGTGGTGCTGAGCTGGAGGAGCTGCCTCCAGTCGAGCTCATGAAGACGGCTGATTACCCCGCAGGCCTCGAGCTCGATGAGGTATGCGCGAGCGTCGATGAGGCGGATGGTAGTGGCCAGGTGCCGGCGCTCTCGGCGCCAGATGCGGCGACGGCGCTCGTGGACGACCAGGACGCATTCTCCCATCCGCGGCGTCGATGACGGCTCCACGCGGAAAACAAACGCGTTTCGGCCCCACAGCGCAGCTCAATATATAGATTTATCTCTAGTCCAGACATATCATTTCATTCCAAACATTCTCATAAACGAAGACAACGGGTCCTCGTCGTCGTTGGAGGCGAGAGCATTCGCCTCGCGCCACACAGCGGCTTTGTCACGCGGTAGTATCTCCGGCGCTAGAGGGATCGCCGGGGCTACCTGGGCCGTCATAGAGGACAGGCCGGGCAAGGGCACCTCGGCCGTCATGCAAGGCACGCCGGGCACGAGCACCAGACGGCCGCCGGGCCGCGCGGCGTCGGGTGCGTCCATGTGACGCGCACGCCAGGCGAAGAGGTCCTCGCCATTAGCGGTGCGGCGTCGAGGAGCATCTTCCCCATCAGCGGCGCGGCGTCGAGGTTTTGGGGGAGATTTTGGCGCAGCTGCGGTTGGCTCAATGGCCGTCTCCACCACGACCGGCGCCACCTTGGGCGCCGGGTTGGGGAGCATGTCCGCAGTGGCCGCCGCACCCGACGCGAAGCCGAGCGCGGGCGCAGAGAGCGCCAATCGCAGCTCCCGCACCTCGTCTCCGAGACGGCGCAGCTGGAGCTCGCGCACCTCGTCTGTGAGGCGGCGCAGCTGACGCTTAGTAGCGCCACCATGGGCACCGGCGGTGTTCCTGCTCGTCGCCGCACTGCGGCTGGTGACCGCATGACTCGGCTGCGACTCGTCGTCCGTTGTGTGGGCTTCGAACTCGTCAGCGCTCTGACACCCCGCCTCTTCGAGCTCCTGCAACCGATCCAGTTGGGCCGACGCGTCTGTGAGCCATTCTGGCGGTGGCCCTTGGCTGTCCGCGACGCTACACGTGCAGCCATCGACCTCGCTGCTGGCGGCGGTGCTGGCAATGGTGGGAGCCCTGTTGGGCAGACGTGCCATCGCGTCCATCAGCCACGATGGCGGCGGCCCTTCGCTGTCAGCGACGCTGTACGCGTCGCCATCCACCACGCTGCTTACTTCCTCGTCGGCTAAGGCTCTGGTCTCGAGCTCCAATGCGTCGGTCAGCCACGCGGGCGGCGGCCCTTGGCTGTCGCGGTCGCAGTACGCATCGCCATTGGCCTCGCTGCACGCCTCGCCGTTATTCGCGATGTATGCCTGGCTCTCCGCCTGGCTGCGTATGCGACCCAGGGCAGAAGATGTGCACATATCGTCATCGGCCACCGACGGCGGCGGCGATGGCGTCGTCACGTCGTCTTCCCCATCCTCGGTCACATTCGGGAGCGCCTCTGCGAAAGAAACCCGCGACTCTCGCGACTCGAGCGACGTCCGCGAGTGGACCCGCAGCGATGCCGGTACCGACGCCGGCTCCGATGCCTCCACATGGTCCGCGAGAAGCTTCTTCTCAAGCCACAACCGCTGCGTCTCCTTCGAGCCGTCGTCGCCCTCGGGCGCCGCCGCTCCGCGCATCGTCGAGGAGCAGCCGACCGCGGCCGCCGTCGTGAGCTCGCCTATCACCACGTGGACCTGACCGAGCGGCAGCTTCGCCTCGCTCTTCGTGCTCACATTTATGAGACGCTCCTCCACATCGAGGGCGTCGGCAATCTTCCGAGCAGCCTCCGCGTCGAGGGCGTCGACAATCTTCCGAGCAGTCACCGCGCTGAAGTGCTGCATGCACTGCGCAAACGCCGGCAGCTGATGAAGCAGCAGCAGATCGCTCAGCTCAAAGATCTCCTCGCACTCGAGTGTGGCCAGGACGTTAGGCAGGATACGCGTGTCCAGATTAGCACGCGTGGCCAGCCACTCCCGCAGCGTGTTGCACAGGGCAGGCCCCTCATTGGAAGGCCAATCGTCGTTCTCCGTTGTGGACGCGGGGGGCCCATCGTTGTCCTTTTTGGCACTGAAATTCGTGCGGCGTGTCCACGAGAATGTGCGGCGCTGCACTGTGGCAGGCGGCCGGATGGTCACACTCTCCGGGCCGATCGATGGCGGGTCGGATACACGAAGCGCGCCTCTACTTATTAGGTTCCACGAGAGGGTGCGACGCAGTAGAGAGGCTTTGCGTGGGCGCTGGCTGCCAAAGGAGAGTGAGCGTGCAACCGCAGCGGGCTTCGCCGCGGGAACGGGCCCATCGGCTGTGCCCTGCGCGGACGGGCCACTTTTGCGGCCGAAAACCCTGCTCATCGTGCACTATCCGTGTCGTGTACTTGTAAGGTGCCGCAAGAGGTCCGTATCAAATGTCGGCCAAATTTGGTTCGCGCCATTGCACAAACGAAAAGGAGTTGTAGAGAAACAGTCCGGCGGATGACCGGACCAGCGGTCAGTCAGTCATGGTCAGTCAGTTTCGTCGCGGTCACCCCGCGCTCACAACGTCTCAAAGGACCGGACGGCTCCGCTCCCCACCTCTGTCGGTCAACACAAGTACTGAGTATACTCGATTTCGCTCCAGTTTAAGGTCGGTCTCTCCCAGCACACACCGGTGACCTGAGCAATCGCTATTGGTATCCTTTTTCAAGCTTAACTGCGCTCAGAAAAAAAGTCACCTCACCGCCCGGCGCTGCTCGCCATCTCATCTCGCTTGCGCTTCGAGCGCAGCTGCTGCTCCCAATCCGAGGACCACGCGAAATAGCCACAGTTGGCGTCCGGGTTGGTACGTGGACCCTCGGCGCGCACGCACGAGTAGAAGCTGCGTCCCTGGTTGGCGCCCACCTTGCGCACTGTCTGCTTCTTGCACGGCTCGCCATGCTTGCACAGTGGGATCTTTGCCTCCTGACGCGAAAAGAGCGCTTGCCAGCCTGCCGCCGACGCAGATGGCACGGCGGCCGCGGCGGCGGCCGCCAATGCGGAAGGCGCCGCCGCCTGCATCGCCGCTGTGGTAGCCGTGACGAGCGGTGTGGCTGCCCGCGATGCGCCGCCGTCGCTAGCGCCCCAGCCACAGCCTGCACCACTGCCACCTCCAAGCACACCGCCGCCACCGCCATTTCCAACAACGCCGCCTTCGTTTTCGCCGCTGCCCGCTGCAGCCGATGCGCGCAGGAAGCCGCCCAGCTGCCCCTGCTTGAAGCGGGACGTCGGTGCACTCGGCGCGTATGCGCTGACGGCTGCCCTGGAGGGCGGCGGCGGCGGCGGCGGCGGCGGCGGCGGCGGCGGCGGCGCGGGCGCGGGCGCGGGCGCGGGCGCGGGCGCGGGCGGCGCGGGCGCGGACGCCGTAATCGCTGACGATGAGGCGTATGACGACGAGAAGGACGAGGAGGACACGGTCGGTGTGCCCTTGAAGAAGCCTGCTAATGTGGACTGCCCGCCGAGCCGGACGCTGCTCGCGAGCGGCGGCGGGCGCGGAGCGAAGGCCGGCAGCGACACGCCGTCGATCGTGAGCCACAGCGGCTGATGATCACTTCCTTGCAGCTCGGTGTCTATGCCGCAGGCGAGTAGTCTAACGGGAGGCACACGAGAGGGAGGCACACGAGAGGGAGGCACACGAGAAGGAGGCACACGAGAAGGAGGCACACGAGAAGGAGGCACACGGCCGCCGCCGTTGCCGTCGTCATGACCCTCGCCGTTGCCGTTGCCGTTGTCGTCACCGCCGTCGTCTCGGCCGGGGCCATCATCGCCCTCATCATCGTCGCCCTCATCATCGTCGCCCTCATCATCATCGCCGTCGCCGTCACGGATCTCATCGGTACGCGCGCGGCCAGCGCTACTCGCAGCGCCCCCGGCGCCCCCCCCGCCATCACGGGCGCACGCGGCGATGCCTCCTGTCCACGCGGGGCCCGACAGCGCGCCGGAGGGCAGCAGTGGCGGCGGTACGAGCAGCGCGAGGTCGATGCGTGATCCAAAGTTGAACGAGTCGGCACCTGCCGCCACGTGGAAGCAAGTGTACGCCTCGCGCGCCGTCGGGTGGAGCGCTCGGAAGGCGTCGACGAAACAGGGCGCGCCCTGCTCGAGCGCCGCGGCCGAGGGTTTCGTGAGCGCGCGCAGCCACTCTCGCGACCACGAGCGTGGTGACGGGGCGGCTGATCCATGCTCAAGCTCACGCGCGCTGTCGATGGGTGCGGGCGTGATGTTGAAGTCGCCGATGCATAGCACGCGCAGCCCCTGGTACAGGAAGTCTTTGCACCGTCGCTCCAGCGCGACGAGGAACGCAGCCTTGAACTGAGCGCGCTTCTCCGCCTGCACTGGGTCGTCCGAGGTTACTGCAGGCACGTACACGTTGACGATGGCCAGATCGCCGATGACCGTGACGACGCAGCGACCCTCGCCGTCAAGGCCCTCGCGGTCCGCAGTAGGCCCCAAACTCACAAGGGCGCCCGTGACCCCCTCCTCCGCACGGTGCGCGAGGCAGCGACTGCGCACAAAGGTGGCCACGCCAGCATAACGGCCATAGGATGTTGAGGGTGTTTGTGTGCGACAGAGGCTAAAGTACGAATCGTAACCCTCGGCGAGCGCAATCGCGCGCTCAGGAGCTCCAAGCTGTTTCACCTTGACCTCCTGGAGGCACACGACGTCTGCGTCGAGAGCGCGCAGCATGCCTGCAAGCGAGCCAAAGCCGAGCCGTCTCGTGATTCCATGCGTGTCGGCGGCACCGCTTTCGTCAGAAGAGCTGCACATACGCTCGAGCCCGCGCAGGCCGATGTTCCATGAGGTGATTTTCAGACGTGACGCGTCAGACGGTGGGTGCGATGAGTCCGACACGCAGTGCATCGAAGCGCTCGAAGAGCCGGCCCCAGCGCTCGGACCTCGGCGGGCCGCCGATGCCATTTTGCGCTCGGCGGCGCTGCCCGAGGCGGCGCGCCACGATCTACCGAAGGTTTCAAGTTCAGTAATATGAACCGTGCATCTGTGAATGTGCTGCTTACGTGCTGTGTGTACCGGGTATTCATACCCGGTAATGAAGGTTGCCTTTCCGGCTCGATTCTCTTTTTTGGCATGCCGCTTCTCTGTTCGTGTAAGCGGCCTCTATTCAAGGGCCTCCCTGCCCCTTGCTCTCTTGCGCCCCTGTCGCGTACTGTTCAGTACATGGTAGCTGCTAGGGCCGCGGTCATCGGAACCCTCGACCATCAATGTTGCTGACCGATATCCCTTCACTCGTCGTGCTTAATCTTGATATGTGCCGAGATGCACGAGCTGTATGACATGCCTTCAGCCGACAGCGTCACTCGTGGAGACCACCTCAATGCGTGGCGAAGGCGTCACTGGCGTGTACAGCGGCAATCGCGTCATTCGTATGTTTCCAGGTGCGCTGATCGCGCTGCTGGAGGTGCACGATGGCGTTCATGGTTGCTGTGGCTTCGTCTGCCGACACACCACGATAGCGGAGCAGAGTGACGTGCGGCGATGAAAATCATCTTTGATGTGCTTCACAGAGGACTACCCGGACGGCCGCAACTTCAAATCGGGCGACAGCCGCCTCTCTCATCTGACAGGATACGACGAGATGCTCTTCTTTGATGATAGCATGTCTCGAAGGAGCGTGCCTGCCCGGGTGTCACCCAGCGCACCCCACGGGGATGATGGAGGTTGAGTGGCGGAGCAGTCTCCGAAAATTTGCAGAGGCCGTAAGGTGCGGGTGCACAGAGCGTCTACCAGGATCCAGGTAGAGGCACCCTAGAGAGGTAGAGGCGTATGCGCCGTATCAAAGTGAGGTCGCTTAAGGTCGTTAGGAACTTACGCAAGCGGCGCGACGCCACGTAGACGACTACGGGGGGGGGGGGGGGGTAGCACAGAGCTCCTACACACGATTACATGTCGAGCCACCTTGCGAGCACCGCGGTCTCTTGTTCGCGGGCGATGACGACCGAGGGCGGGTCGGCTGGGTCGGGTGCACGCAGGTCAAGGTGGTGCGCGCCCTTGGCAATGTGTAGCACCACTGGCCGGTCGGGATCGTCGTCGTGCGCCTGCACGTCGTCGTCAACACCGCCGTAGCCCCACGGGTCCAGATCGCCGTTACTAAAGATGATGCGGCTGCCTCCGCTGGCGCGCGTCCAGTTTTGGCCCCAGACGGCCTGCTGCCGCGCCGCATCGGGCACCTGCACACCAAACTCAGCGGCGCAAAAGGAGCGCAGCGCATCGAGCCCGGCGGCTGCGCAGTTGGCACTGAAGCCGTCGGCGCCACAGCGAAGGAACATACGGCTCGAGTCGCGAACCTCAAAGGCCATTACGAGGTCCGTGCATCGCTGGAAGGTCCACGCGCCTGGCAGGAAGCCGGGCGTGTATGCGGAGAACGCGCCGCGCAGAGCGATGCAGCCGCCGGCCGGAAGGTAACGCCACGTGAGCGCATCGCGCAGCGGCAGCCAGCCATCCGCTGCTGGAGTCGGAGTCGGAGGCTCACTGTTGGCCACGCCCGATGCTTGGGGCGTGGGTCGGTGGGCGGCAGTGGCGCGCGTCTTCGAGCAAGCATAGGCCGCGGGGTTGGCGGGCATGTCGCCCACTGGGTACGGGTAATTCGCAAAGGCAAGGTCGCTCAGCTGCTGCTGCAGAAATCCTACGAGCGCTTCGAGGCTAGTGGCGTTGTGGATGCGGCTGCTGGAGCACAGGCCAAAGTCATCACCGAGCCGCTCCCACGCGTCCGCTGGGGCCGCCCAGAGCGCACGGAATGCGGCTCCGAGCGTCTCGCTGCATGGGTACGCGCTCTCAGTGATGGCATAAAAGTCTGCGGCACGCTGTTTCTCCATAAGTGTCGACGCGAAGCCAACGACTGGCGCAGAGCTGGCGAGGGCGGCACTGACCAAATCGGGGTGCCGCTTGCGCAGCCACGCCGTAAGCATACCGCCATATGAGCCGCCCACGGCCACAACCTTGGTGGCATTGACCTGGCGTCTCAGCGTCCACAAGGCAACAGCAAAGTCTTCCACCACCTGCGCCGACGAGAGGAAGGCATATTCGTGTTCGCCAGCAATTGGCACTGGCAACGACTTCCCATAGTAGCGCTCTTCTATGAAAATTACGGCGCCGCCGAAGCGTCTTGCGAGCACCCAGAGGAAGCCACAGTTTGCGGCAAACCCTTCGATGTCGGCCTCATTTCCGGTGTATGTGATCAGCGGCCCGTCTCGTGTGAGGTAGGATGTGTCCATCAGGTACCGCAACGAGAGTGTTCGGCCGTTCCATGGCGCCGCGTGGTCGAGAGGTACTGGCAGATAATGCTCGGTGAGGTTGCGCGGAAGAGCTGCACACGCCAGCACAGCAAGCGCGAAAGCTGTCATCACGATTCATTTCATGACAGCAAGGCAAAGTTTCCACACTGCTTCACAAATGAATGTGAACGTTAACACGACAGGCGCGAGAATGTGTGTCTGTGCGACTTCTCACACACGCGCGAAGGTGTGTGTATTCTGAGCGGGCAGTAACAGTGCCGTAGCAGGTAGCACCGGTTGTCGCGTCTGTCGTGTTAACTTAACGTTTACACGCAACATTGAACTTGAATCGAATCACACATCGCCCTACGTTGTATCCAAATCTCTCACTAACGCCGCCTTCTAGACGTATACATTTTTTCCGGTGTTCAGGGTTCGGGGTTCGATTCAGTGCGGACTCGCTGTGGGGAATGGCTGAGGGAGGCGCACTTCAGCGGGCTCGGCTTGCTCTGCACTCTGTCGACGCGTACCGCACAGACCCATGGAGTCGGACAACAGCGAGGATGAAGCGCTCGAGATGGAGCGCATGAGGCGTGAGCTACGCGATGATGCGCGGAAGAAGGTCTTCCGTCAGCACCTCACCATGCGGATCGACCTCGCGGCCAGGGAGTGTGCAGAGCAGCGCAAGGCATACCTCGCCAGTGCCGAGGACCTGCTCATGACCGCCCATGGCATGGGTCTCTTCGAACTGGTCGCATGGAACCGGCTCGCCACCGAGTACAAGCGGCACGGCATGTTGACGCAGGTGCTTCACATCCTCCGGCGAGTGCAGGCTCTCGGCGAGCCAGGGTGCCCCGACGTCATCACATTCAACATCGCCATCGACGCGCTGGGCAAGGCCCAGCAGTTCCACCTGGCGACCGAGTGCTTTCAGGAGATGCAGGCTGCCGAGGTGAAGCCCACGATCAACACGTTCACCTCGCTCATTGACGCTGCCGGCAAGGTGTGCGACATCCCAGCAGCGCTCGGCCTTCTTCAGCTCGCGATGGACTCGCACGTGCACCCGAACGTGTGCACATTCACGTCGCTGATCACGGCGTGCATGAACGCAACCGACTTTGACGCGGGCCTCGTCGTGCTCAGGCACATGCACAGCTACGTGCACGGGCCCTCTCGGGAGGACCCCAGCGAGTACTTTGTACCGTACAACGCCTTCCTCATCCGCGCGGGCCGAACGGGCGACGTGGACAAGATGAGCGCGGTGCTGGATGAGATGATCAAGATCGCGAGGCTCTCGCCACCCGTCTCGACCTTCGTCTTCGCCGTCGAGAGCTGCAACGTTGTGGGCCGGCACGACCTCGCGTGGCTGGCGTTTGAGCAAATGCTTCTCGTGTGGGGTCCGGAGACAGTCGACACAGCGCCCACGCTGCTCGACGCCATGGCGCATACGGCGCTTCGCTCGGATCGAGTGGTGCATGCCCTCGGGTATATGAAGCGGCTCGTCGCGCTCGGGCTCGTCCCGACGGAGGCCCTCATATTTGAGCTGCTCACCGCGGGCGCACGACTCAACTTGATCGATCCCAAACTGCCGCCGTACGCCCTCGGGCTGCTTGAGCAGTTGCTAGGGCGTGGCGAGCTGCCCGATGCGCTCACGCTCGATCTGCTCGTGGATACGGCTGCGCGCTGTCACGGACTCGAGACTGCGTTGGCGCTGCTCGAGCGCATGCAGCAGCACGGCCTTGCCCCTTCGATTGACTCGATCACGCGCGTGCTCGAACTCCTCTACCCCGCCCTCGACCGGCACCGAGTCCCACTCAGCCGCCCGGCCTCGGCGGCTGGCGAGCCGCACTCGCATGTGGCCATGGGCATGGTGGCAGCCGCCATTCGCGCGCGCCCTGACCGGCACGCTCTCGCATGCATCGTCTTCGGGCACATCGTGAAGGCACAGCGCTCGCCGACGGCGCGGACCTTTGCGGCCTTGATCCGCGTCTGCGGCGGCACTGGCCTGCTCGGTTTCCTACGCGCCCAGCAGTACTACCTGACGCTCTCCGACATGACGAGCACGCTGCTGGACGCCTGTGCAGCCACACTCGCCACGCGCTGCGCCGCAGACATCGCCGCATGCCTCGCGAGCCAGCATCTCGCCCCTAGCATCCGTTCGGCTCACGCGGTGCTCGATGCATGCATCTTAGCAGGTGACCTGCAAGCCTTTCAGCAGGTGCGGGCGCACTTTGTAGAATGTGGGCTGCCACTCGAGGAGATACTCTCGGTCGACTTCACGCCTATCCCGTCCGCGGCGCGCTCGCGCCTCCCCGCGCCGCCCTCGATCTCCGTACCTTCGGTAGTATCGGCGCTGTCCATGTCGGAACCTTCGACGCGTTCGTTGTCGGTCGCGCCATCAGCGGCTGCGCCCTTACCTCCCGGGCCGCTTCCGATGGCCGTTCCTCAGCTGCAGGGTCCAATGCCGTTCGAGATGCTGACCCACCCACCCGGGCTGCTGCCACTTCTCGGGGCTTCACCGCAATCGCCTCGGTATCTGCCCTCGATGCTGGCCATGCCGCCACGGCTGCTGCCGCCGCCAGGCCACTTGCTGAAGGTCCAGCCGCCGCCGCCGTTGCAGCCGGGGCCGCTGCGGCCGGTGTCGCCGGGCCTGCCACCGCCGGGGCGCTCTCCGACGGAAGTGCTGGCTCCGCAACCATCGGACAGGCCACATCGGGCTGGGTACCACCGTCGCAACACGTCTTCAGGGGTCTCGACGGTTGCCACGGCAGCGACGGCGCACAAGCACACGACGGCTGTTACGGCCGCAAGTCTTGCGCTCGCAGAGTGCGCGGCAGCCGCCGAAATGGTGGCCGATCCGACGACGCCGCGGCGCACCGCAGCTACAGCCCTCGTCGCGTCCGATGTGACCGAGGGCTCCGCAGCGGCGGCGATCTCCGGAGGCACGGCAGCCTCAGGGGCCAAGGCACCGCCGCCGTCGGCCATCGACGCATCGCCCGCGTCTCTGAGCTCAATGAGCTCGCCCGACTCAACGATGTCACCCATGGCGGCGACGCCAATGCCACCCATCGCATCGGAAGGCACCCCCTCCCCCTCGCCACTGCCTGGATGGGCATTGATCTCTATCCATACGTCGGAGCTGGCGCTCGCGTTTGCTCCGGCACCCGCGGCCGTCGCCGCCCCCACCGCCGCAGTCGCGCACACCGTCGCTGCCCTTGCCCTTACATCTTCGGCTGGAGAGGGCGACGAAGCCGAGCTTGCACCAAGCGTGCTGGCCCTCTTCCAATCTGCCGCGACGCTCTCGCCGCCGCCTACGTACTCGCCTCTCGGACCCTCACCACGGGGGACGCCACCATCGCTCATGCTCGCTCCCGCTGGCACCATGCTGCATGTGCCGCACGCCTCGACTCCTGCCCCCACCATGCACGAGGCCGAGGCCGAGGTCGACGGCACCGAGTGCTGAACTGCCCGTGCGACATGTTGCTCAGAGACGGGCCTGTACGGGAGGAGTCATGCAGGGCGCGCTGTGAGTCACTCTGCCTGCCACCGGACTGGGAGGGCCGCCGTGGCTGACCCGTAGCGGGAGCTGATCCATGCAGGCGGTGGTGGGGAGCAGCACGGGGCAAGTACCGTGCGTTAAGTGGACACGGGGGTTGGGGCAGATGGTTTTCGATGGGCTCGGCAGCTGCGGTGGATGGGCGGCATACGTCGTTTATGGCATGTGGCATTCTGCTTTCGGGACGTATCGCCGCGAGCGATCATGTGCTCTGTGCGGTGCGGACCACGTGGTGTCTGGTTATCTGGCGCGACATTGTTGACACGATGGCGACCGGGGCGGCGAATTTGCGCTCTGGCGGTACTAATAATTATACTAACCGTGGAGTTACAAAGTGTATCGGGTACTACGTCGCATCTTGCAGTAGGCACGCAGTACTAACAAAGCTGTAGCTGCGCCGGAAGCGTGCCTTCCATTGGCTCCTTGCCGCGTGTGGGCGTCGCCGTCGGCAGCTCAGCCACGACGGCCGCGAGCGCGTCGCTCGTGGCGCCGACGACGAAGTGATGCTTGCCGAGCTCAGCGGCGGTGGGCCGGTCGGTGGGTTGCTTGATGAGCGCCGCCGCCACAAAGGCGCGAAAGGCAGGCGAGGCGTCCGTCGTGGGCGCGAGCTCGGGCGGCGGCGCGTTGGCGATGTGCACCATGACCTGGAAGATGGAGCGCTTCTGTGCGTGCGGCGGCTGCTTCTCGGCGAGCTCGATGGCCGTGACGCCGAGCGACCACACGTCGACGCGGCAGTCATACTCGGTCTCTTCGCCGTCGCCATTCTGGCCGGTGAACGCTTCGGGCGCCATCCAATGCGGGGTGCCGATCATTGTGCCGCGGCGCGACATCGTGCGCTGCAGCTGCGCCGCGACGCCGAGATCAGCGAGCTTGACTACGGCGTCGCGCATCACGAGCACATTGGCGGCCTTGATATCGCGATGGATGGCCCGAGCGATGGTGTGCATGTAGTGAAGCCCTGCCAGCACGCCCGCGCACACCCACCCGATAGCGGCCTCGGGCAGCGGCGCGGCGCGCTTGCGCATCACGTCGAGCGTCGAACCGAACTCGGCCATCTCCATGACGACCCACAGGGTGGGCGCGCCGTGCATCGAGCGGTGGAACGCGTCGCGGTACGCTACGATATTCGGGTGCATGCACCGCTTCATGAGGTCGATCTCGTGCTGGATGTGCGACGCTGTCTCCTGGTTGAGGGCGAGCACCTTGACGGCGACCATCTCCTCCTCCTGCGCCGGCTCCGCGCCCGCATCATGTCGTGCCATCGTCCGCTTGCCTCGGAAGACGGCGCCATAGGTTCCCTGTCCAATGAGCTCGAGGAGCGTGGTCGACTCGCCGTCGCTGGGAGAGCTCTCGCCGAAGCCTGCGACGACCGCGGCCGCCTCAGAGACCGCTCGCCATCCCGTGTGCAGAGGGCCCTCACCTTCATGCAAAAGCCGCTGCCCGTCGAGGTCGCGGCGCAAAGTAGGCGATGGCGCAGCCTGCGTCGAGGCCGCCTGCTCCACAACTCCCCAGGTCGACGCACCGAACGCTGAAGGCGGCGCGGACATCGTCGACGCAGGCGCCGGGCGGCTCATCGGTGCGGGCATCGTCGACGCGGGCGCCGGGCGGCTCATCGGTGGCTCTGTTGCGGCGAGAGAGGAGGGCGGCGAAGGTGAGGAATACTCTCGCCGACCCCCATTTGCCGCGGCGCTCGTAGTGCCGAGCGTGCCGAGCAGGTTGCCTTGGAGCGCCTCGTGCTTCGATGCCGACCCATCGGTCACCACCCCGAGGTGCACGGGCAGAGGCGACGGCGACGGCTGGACGGGCGGCTTGGCTCGCGGCTTGGAGGGCGGCTTGGCGGGGGGCGTGGCGGGCGGCGGCGGCCGTGGCGAGAGCTCCCGAGCGAGCGTGGGTACGATCATCGGCGGTGGCGGCTGCGTTTGCGGGCGGCGCAGCGGCAGCGGCGGCGGCTTGAAGCCCCGATCTTCCATCTCGCCAAACAACCGCCGTTGGGTCTCGAGCCACTCCTCGCGTAGTCGAGCAGCGCCGGTCGCCGCGCGGTGCGGCACGTCGCTGCTCACGGCGGCCGCGGGCGAGTCGAACCGGTCTATAAGGAAAAAGTAGACGGCGCGCGCCTGCTGCTCGCTCATGCGCCGGTCGAGGTTATGGCGGAGCAGGTCGTGGATAGGAAGCGTGAGGAGCTCCTCCCTTCCAAGAGGCAGCAGCTTGAGGATGGGATACTTGAGCAGCTCGGCCGCGAGCTCCCTGCTGCAGCCGGCGGCGACAAGCTCATCGAGCGAGGCGAGCGGGTGCAGCGCTGCAGCGGGAAGGCGCTTACGCTCCGCCCAATAGCACGCGCGAGAGGACATCTCGTGCATGCGCCTCTGCTGCGCCTCGCGCTCGCGATGCCGCCGGCGCACGCCCGGATGGCACTGGTAGCGCATGAGCATCTCGCTGAATGCATGCTCATGGGTCGGATCGTCAACGGCCGATGCCATCGCCTTGCGCAGCAGCTCTTCCATTCGGATCGTCGAGAGGTAGCTCGGTGGGCGTGGTGGCGCGCGGTGCGCCGACGGCAGCGTCGGCGCGTCTGCGGGTGGCGTGCAAGCGGGTGCAACGACAGTGGGCGTAACGACAGCGGTGGCAGCAGCGGTGGCGGCGGTGGTGGCGGCGACAGCCGCATCCGTATCGGTAGCGGCGGCGGGCGCGGCGGGCCGGCCGAGCTTCCAAGGACTGATGACGTTTCTCACCGTGGACACAACGGCGGGCGTGGCGGCGGCCGGCACCGGCGGCGCGCTCACACAGCCGAGCGCCGCCTCGAGCGCTGCTGGCGCCCCGCTCAAACTCAGAGTCTGTTGGCGCACGTGCTGATACTCGAGGCACAGCCAGGTCGGAAGCGTGGCGGGAAGCGTGGCGGAGGTAGCCGCTGGCGCGGCACCTTGCAGGTGAGAAGCTGATGGGAGCGTCGAGGCCGAGAAGAGCACTTCCTCGGGGCCAACTGCCGCCACCTCCGCCTCAGTGTCGCTCTCGCCGCTCCCGCCGCCCAGTGCGTTCGTCGCATCGGCCCTGTCGACCGACGCGTCGGCCTCCCCCTCCTCCTGATCGCCCATGAGCCGCCGGCGCACCGTCTCGTTCGATGTGATGGGCGGTTGGCGCAGCGGCGAGGACGGCTCCGACGACGGCGGCGACGGTTGTGAGAGCTGCGGCGAGGCCAACGGAGACGACGTGTCGTGCGCATGCGTCGCCCCCACCGCTGCTTGCAGGAGCAGCGCCGCGTGCTGCTGCTGCTCGAGCTCCTGCTGCCGCCGCAGCTGCTCCTGCTGCTGCTTCTGCTGGAAGATCGCCCATGAGATTGTCCAACTCTTGAGCGCATTGATACCCAGCGCCGGCGAAGATGATTCGATGTCGTCCGGCGTGGCCACCGGCGTCCCGAGAGCAAAAGGCAGTTCGAAGCCCACGGGCGGCGCGCGAGCTTGCACATCGAACGCACCTCCGGCTGCGACATCGCTGTCTGCGACGTTGCTGACAGCGGCGCTGGCGGCGTGTCTGGCGGCGGGTCTTGCGGCGGCGCTGGCGATGGGCGCCTTGCCAGCGACGTCGGTGCCAGTGCCGCCATCCGCGTCCCATTCACAGGCGTCCCAGACCTCGCGGAGCACTGTGAATACGAGCTCAGTGGCCTCAGGGCAGCGCGCGAGCGCCCGCCCGAGCAGGCGTCCCTTGAGCCGCCGCCCATTGACCGCATCGATCACGTCACCTGCGTGGAGCTGCTGGTCGATGTCCGCGGCTGAGCCCGGAACGATGCGCACGATGCAGTTGGCCTCATCGACCTCGATGCCGATGCCTTGCTCACCGCGGCGCACGGTCACATCGAGGCGTTGCTGGCGCACCACCGCGCCGCGCATGATGCCCTCGACGCCCGGATGCCACGTCACCGTGCCAGAGCGAACGCCGCCGCCAGCGCCGCCGCCAGCGCCGCCGCCAGCGCCGCCGCCGCCAGCACCGCCGCCAGCGCCGCCGCCAGCGCCGCCGCCAGTGCCGCCGGTGCCGCCGCCAGCTCCGGTCGCGCGGCCGCCGCCGCCACTGGCGCCTCCAAGGCTGCTCTTGGGCACGTCGAGCGGGGGCGCGCCCGTGAGCGCGTGCAGCTCGACATGGACGGCGGAGATCACATGCGACCAGGGCACCAAGCCCGAGGGCTCGAGCGCCGAAAGCGACGCGCCGCGCGCGCGCTTGCGGCAGCGCACCCAACCCGCAGGCGTCGGCCTTCCGGCATCCTCAACGATGTCGACAAAATCGTGCTGCACGAGCGACATCTCGTCGGCATCGATGGCAGCAAAGTCACATACTGCGAAGGCGAGGCGGCATGCCAGCGCCGACATGTCGGCGGGCAGGACGGTGGGATCAGTGGTGGCCTTGGCAGCTGCAGCCTTGGTGCTCAGCTGCGGCTGAGCTGCCCACCGGGCCAGGTCTCGCTGGGCAACGGCGTCGGCTGCCTTGCGCAGCTCAACAGCTAGCTTGGGCGACCGCGGCTTTGGTGGTGGTGGCGGCGGCCCCGGGACCGTGAAGGCCACGCGCGGGCTGGCCAGGCTGTCTAATTCAAAGCTCTCGACAATGCATGGCTGTCCCGGCATCCGCAGTGGGCGCGGACTGCCGGCATCTGCTGAACCGCGGGCCTTATTCTTGGTCGAGCACGACTGACCCATCGAGCTTACCTCGTGTCCTGGCCCTCTCAGCCTCCCAGCAATTACTTACCTCGACGGCAGCAGGCCTTCGTCCAGTCGTTCAGGATGGTGGGAAATGAGAGAGTCGCGAAAAAATAGAAACACGTGACGCGCTGTCGCGGTCGCTGTTTAGTGTGAGGGTGGTGAGAGAGAAAAACACGTGAAGAGAGAAAAGCACTCTGCGCCCCGGCGGTTCCCTTGTGTGTGTGGCCTGTGGTGATACCGTCGACCACTCGGCCGCCGATCGATCGGCAGGAAAGAGATTACATGTACTGTCACGTGTCACTCGCCGAAAAATGCACGTGATTCTTGTCGGAGCTGCGTGTTGGAGCAATGTTGGGGCTTTGGTTGCCTCCTTGGTCACCTCCTGTGGATCCGGGACTGGAGCTGGCAGCGGCCGCGGTAAAGTGTTGCTCGTGTGCTCTGCTACATGTAGTGATTCTCATGGCCCGCAAGAAGTCGTCCGAGGGCGGCGAAGTTAACGGCGAAGAGGGAAAGCGATGGCTGTCTCTCGTGTCGACGACGTTCATATAGGCCACCATCGCTTCTCTCTTGATCGCGCTCGCCGCCTCCTCGCTTCTGCGCTTCTCCATCATCGTCGGACTGCTCCGCGGCGCGCGCGCCTTGAGCGCGCTATCCACCTCGCTCACAATCACGTGATTAGGGAAGACGCTCGCCGCAGAGATCGTCGGTTTCGTCACCGTGCTCGTGACTGTCGGTTTTGTCACCGTGCTCGTGACTTCGATCGGGATCACCGCGGACGCCGCCGCCATCCGGTCAGCCCCACGGATCGCATCCTCGCGATTGAGCTCGTCGATGTACAGCGAACTCGTCGTCGCAAATCGGTGGATGTAATCATCGAGAGCGGGGCGCCGAGCTGCCGACGAGGAGGAGGGAGAGCTCGTTTTGTAAGACGTCGGCTGCGGTGACGAAGTGGCCAACGAAGAGGTGGAGGCCTGGGTGGAGGCGGTGCTCCTGGCTGGGCTCCTGGTGGTCATCGCGGTGGTGCCGGGGGTAATCTTCGCGCTGGCGGATGGGCTCGGCTGGACGCACGCCTTCTGAAGGGAGCTTGACGAGAGCTCATTGCAGAGCTCATCCGCTGCGGAGCAAAAGAGGGAAGCCATCTGCGACCGTTGCGAGAGACCGATGTCCACCGTTGCGGGCTGCTGCACGCTCGCAACCCTCGTGCCGGTCGATGTGCTGGCGTCCCATCTGAGCAGGCCCGACTCTTTGAGCGTCTCGCGCCAGGCAGCGCGGCACGCTGCCATCGCCTTCTCCTCGGCAGCCTCGAGTGCCATTTCCACGCCACGCGCTTGCACAGCGATGACACATGCCTCGACCTCGCGCATCTTCTGCAGGATTGCGAGACGCATTGCATCCACGGAGACCGTCACAGTGGCGGGCGGTGGAGCTTTCGGGCTTGGCATGACTTGAGCTCCAAGCTCGCGGGCATGGCTGGCTGCAAGACTTGCGGCAAGGATCTCGTCAAAGCTGTCCGACTTGATTTCCCAACCGGGATGCTCAAACAACCACGTGCCCAGCTCTCGCCTCCGCGGCGCGCGATCGCCCCAGAGCAACTCGCCCGTGGTTGAGTTCTCGACGACAACGTGCTCGTCTAGGCATGCCATGAGAACTCTGCGTCCCGTCGGCGTGCCGTGAGCCCTCTGGTACTCCATCCCATCCATTTACTCTTGAACGAAATCGATGCATGAATACGGAAATACGAAAAACGGACATGCATGTAACCTTTGAGCGACACCGACTCAATTATGGGCTGCGGACAGAATTGGGCTCGCCCCCGCGCGCCGTCCCGCGGGCGACTCAGCGCCGTCCCGGTTTGTGTGAGCGGTGATCTGCTAACACGTGGCTTTGGCGAGATTGCCGTCTTCTTTGACTTCTTTCATGGCGACCGATGGAGTTGCGCCTGATCCGACCTTGGCAGCCGACAACGCTGCGGCCGCAGCTGCCGCATCCGATATCGTTGCTGAGTCCACATCTGGTGCCGAAGCCAACGTTGCCACTGCTGCTGCTGATTCCACATCTGGCGCCGAAGCCAGCGTTGCCACTACTGCCGCCGCCGCCGCTGGCATCCCGTCCACACCGGTGCCCAGCATGCCAGCAGTTCCTATCATGCCAACAGTACCGAGCATCCCAGCACCACCTTCCTCCGCAGCCTACGATCCGACGCTGCTGCTCACGGTGATCTTGTCGCTACTCATCCCCGTGCTCTACCTCTTCCGCAGCAGCAAGAAGAGCAGCTCTCGCAAGCTCGTGATCTTTGGGCCGGTCGGCGGCGGCAAGTCTGCCATCTACCACCGCTTACGCTTCGGGCGGGTCGTGCCGACGGTCTCGTCAATGACCGTGACGAGTGCGACCTTTGTGCCCAACGGCCTGGAGGGAAAGCCGATGCACATCGTTGACGTGCCCGGCAGCGGTCGGCTTCGCGCGCAGCTGCTCGAGCAAGTGAGCGACGCGTCGGCTCTGCTGTGCGTGCTCGACGGCACGCAGCTCAGCGCGCAGGCGCGCGAGGCGGCAGGCATCCTCTTCGAGGTTCTATCGCATGAACCCGTCGCACGGCGCAAGCTGCCCCTGCTCGTCGCGGTGAACAAGGTCGACTCGCCTGGCGCCGCCACGCCGACCGCTGCGCGCAAGGCGATCGAACAGGAGGTGCAGCGCGTGCGCCTCGCGCGCACTACCCTGAGCGACACCTCCGGCCGCGACAAGAAGTTAAGTGGCATCGCAGAGGATGATGGGCGGCCCTTTTCATTTGACCATCTCGAGACTAACACCGTCGTTTTCGCCGCCATCTCGGCCACCAAGCCCGAGCTCAGCGCCGTGCACAGTCTGCTCAAGAGGCTGGGCTAAAGGAGACGTGCCGCGCCTCATCGTGAGCGCACAGTGGCTGGCGAGTGGGATGAGGTGCGCCGGGTCCCCTTAGATCGCCGCATGAAGGCTCATCCGGCATTGCCCTTTGCCGTGTGCGCGTGGTAGATCGTGTCGTGAACTGTGTATGTGTGCGGCCCGTTGCCGCTCCGCCCCGCCCCGGTGAGCAGGGACCAGGGTGCAGGGGAACAATGAAGCTCTTGCTATTCCGCGGCTACGGCTATACGAGTTCGTTACCCTCACGCCCTCATCCAACATTATATCATTTTGCGGATGCGGCGTCACCTCCTGACGATCGGGTCGCTTCCGTCGAGCGCCGCATTGAAATCAGCAGCTGCAGCCAGCACCATGTGCGGGCTGCCACTCTGATTGGGCGTGACGACGAGCGCTGCTAGAGGCTTGCCATCCGCACTAGTCGGCTCCGGATCCACGCCCAGGAAGCTCTCGGAAATGTAGCTGCACTTCGGCCAAACGAGCCAACCGCGAACCGCCGCGATCGCAAATGCCGCGCGTGCCAACTGGGCACCGATGCCTCGTCCGCGATGAGCCCGCGGTACATATGTCTCAAAGATGCACATGACGATCGCCACTTTGGGCTCGTTATCACTCTGCGGTAAACCTCCATGCAGTTCTGCAAGAATGTTGAGGATGATCTCGTAATCGAGATGCGCACCGTCGACTTCGTCGAGCAGCAGGCTTCCTGAAATGGCCAAACGTGACGGCACACAGCCTCGATATCTATGCATGCGCCCAGTTGAACCGCGCAACTCGAACGGTGGTGCTGGGTTGCCCATCCTGAATTCATGTTGCACGCCGGCCAGCTCTGGCTGCTGCGCCTCAATAGCAGCCAAAGCATCTGCGACACCATCGATTGATGGCACGTCCGCTCGTCGACGCTTTCGGGACGGTCGGTTCAACACCGCGTCTGGGACGAAATGTCGCATAAATATGATCACGC
>ENA-UOXP01000130-UOXP01000130.1-mixed-culture-metagenome-genome-assembly--contig:-NODE-130-length-52822-cov-5.640969_pt1 | contig 52822 bp, 55 predicted proteins | sample MGYA00238161_ERZ761639 | MGnify/ENA primary metagenome ERZ761639 (study PRJEB28913, sample SAMN08776760) | mixed culture metagenome | isolation source: Freshwater growth medium | place: USA...
TAAATGTATGTTCATGGTAGAAGGCGCTAAAAACTTTGTGGCAGGGCCGTTCCGTCAAATGTACGAAGGCTTTCAACCGGGTGAGGACTTAGACCCATTGCCCGATTTTGTGGCAAATCGTGAGAGCGTAGAAAGCAATCCAGCACTGGCTAAAAAATATCCGTTGAATATTATCTCGCCTAAGAGCCATGGCTTTTTAAACAGTTGTTATGCCAACGTCACTGAAAAAATCAAAGGACAAGGCGAGCAGTTTGTGATGATTCACCCGGCAGATGCCGCAATACGTGGCATTCAAGAGGGCGTGAAAGTGAAAGTGTTTAACGACCGTGGTGCGTTTGAGGCAGATGCCCGCATTACCAAAGATGTGAATCCAGGGATTGTGGTGGCGACCTTAGGCTACTGGCGACAACTGAACAAAGGCACGGTGAATTGTATTAGTGCGGCGGAGTTTGGGGATATGGGGCACTCAACGACGTTTAGTGATAATTTGGTGGAAGTGGGGCTGGCGTAACATGGCTAGGGTGTTTGTGTACGCCGAATACCAAGTGTCTATCCCGTTTACCGAAATAGACTGGGCGAGCATCAACCCGCAAATGCAAACGTTTGCGGGGCTAAAGTCCAAAACGTGGTTAAGCGGCATCAACACGCACAGCGTGGGCGGGTTTTATGAGTTTGATTCAAAAGAAAACGCCCAGGCGTATATTGACGGCTTGTTGGTGCCATTTGCTAGCCAAATTAACGGTAATTTAAGTGTTAAGTTGTTTGATGGGGATGTGGTGGCAGAGGCGAGTAAGGGGATGGGGTCACCGTTTTATGGGTGAGTTGGTGGAAGTGGCATGGGGATAGATTGTGAGTAATAAAAAAGCCGCTTTCGCGGCCTTTTTATTGGATGTGCATTAGAATAGTTCTATTGTCCGCAAGTCGTGGAGCTATGATGGAAAAAATTGGCATTAAAAGTAAAATTATTCATGAAAAACAAACCATTATAACTAGAGCAGTTTTTTGGAAAATACCACATAAAACTGGCCAAGAGGATGTTTCATTAAAGCTTGGGCGTTATAAAAAACCTGAAAACGTTTTCAGTTCATACGATGAAGAAGTGCTAGAGACTTTAGTACCCAAAAGTGAATTAACCTTAACTCATGATGAATTAAAATCACTTATTGATTTCCTTCAAGAGAATTATGAGCCATTTAGTAAAGGTGTGAAGGCCTTCATACCACTTGACCAGCCTTTTGACGTTGAAAATGCTAACCAAATCAAAGCACTATTCTCATTACCAAACAAAACTGAAGTAATAAAATTCATTCTTGATAATAATGTAATTCCAAGTGATTTGGTTTTAGGTTTGCGACACTCTCAAAGATTAAGGGCAATTAAAAAATTTGAGGAAATGCTAAATCAAGACTTGTCAGAGAATGAATGGCAAAAATGGTTTCAATCTAACAGTTGGGTTTTAGGTAGTCAGTTTGTTCGTATTCTCGATGAGCGTTCGATAGATACCGAGAATATTTCAGACTTTCTTTTGGAAGCTTATGACGGATTTTTAGACGTTGTTGAAATTAAACGACCAAATACCGGGCTTCAGTTTTGGGCTACAGCTCAAGACCATGGAAATTATGTTCCTTCATCTGACCTTGTAAAGGCCGTAACACAAGCTTCAATATACATTTACGAAGTTGAGCGCGAGGCAAATAGTGTTAAGTTTCTTGAAAAAGTTGGTGGCGTAAAGACTGTTAAGCCACGTTGTATTCTTATTTTTGGAAGGTCTAGCAATTGGAATGAAAAACAAATTAAAGCTTATAGAATATTGAATGCAAATTATCATAATTTGACGATTTTAACTTATGACCATGTGTTAACTCGTGCCCGACGAATGGTTGATGTGTAGTTAGTCGCTTTGCGAGCATTCACTATGCGAATTGCCTGCTTAAACCATTTCGCGCGACTGGCGAGTTACTTTACTTTTGCTTGCTCAAAAGAAAGTAACCAAATAAAAGAGCACCCCACTGCCGCTTTTTTCCTTCGGTCTTAGCGCCGCATTTGCGTGGTGCGGAATTGGCTTCGGCCGTTGCACTTAACATCGCTTCGCGAGTTAGCCTTCACCGCAACAGACTGCTAATGCAGTCCTAGTTGTCACGCTTTCAGCGCTCAAACAAGTCCTCGTCACCTTGCATCTGCCGCTCAAGCCTCAGGCGCGGCAAAGGGGTTTGGAAAACCATACGAGCACAACAGGGGTTTGAGTATTTTACTGTGGGCGCTCATAGTTGTTTAACCCCTTACATCACGCTGAGTAGCGGAAACAAAATAAGAGTAAGGCGAGCACCTGTTCGAATCCCGCAGTGGCTTGTGAAGTTTGCAAGCCATTAGGTTGAGTTGCGCAGCCGCTTATTTTGTTGAGCAACGCAAGGGAGCCGTTAGGCCGAGATGTGGGGTGCCGTTTTCTTGGGTTACTTTCTTTTCAGGCACTTAAAAGAAAGTAACTAGCTGTCGGGCTACCCCCGACATGCGACCTTTCAAGATGAATCTTTCAGTCAATTTCAACTCCTACAGCAAATCAATTTAGATATATATACATTATGTCCGTAATCAAAATAATCCTCTGGCTATTGTTAGCTCTCTCATCTAGCTCAACATACGCTGACAAATCTCCCGCCAATCTCTACCAACAATTCCCATCCACCGCCGAAGGCACTGGCAAAGTCTACATGGGTCGTGAAATCGCATATGTCATGGGTTATCAAGGTGCTGCTTGGTTAGAACGTGAAAACCGTGAAAAAGAAGAGCGTACCGATTTACTCATTCAGTCACTGAATCTAAAAGCAGGGATGGCCATTGCCGACATAGGCGCGGGCACTGGTTATTTATCCAGAAAAATGGCAGCTCGTGTCACTAATACTGGCACTGTATACGCTGTAGATGTACAGCTAGAAATGATAGGAAAGCTCAAAGCGGCCTCTAAGCAGTTCACCAACATCAAGCCAGTATTATCCAAAGTGGATGACATTCAATTGCCTGCCAATAGTGTAGATTTAGCCATTATGGTGGATGTGTACCATGAGTTGGCCTACCCATATGAGGTGATACAAAGCATATTAAAAACACTGAAACCGAATGGTCAGTTGGTGTTGGTGGAGTATCGGGCTGAGGATAACAATGTGCCAATCAAAGCCAGTCATAAGATGTCGGAAACGCAAATTAAAGAAGAGATGCGTGTACATCCACTTGCATGGCAAAAGACAATTAATACGTTACCTTGGCAGCATGTGGTGATCTTTACCAAGCAGTAAATGGATTTGTTTAATACAGTAAGTTAGTGCAGTAACAAATGCTATGCATGTAGGAATCGTCTGACAGCAATATCAGCATTCACTGATATGCAGTGGTTTTATTGAGGCAGATAATGTAGCCATACTAAATAGTTTGTGTTACATCTTGTATCGTTACTAAACTCTAATACTTTATAAAAGGATTAATAAAATGAAATTAATCAGCACATTTTTAGCTTTGGCTTTTGCCTTGTCACTAAGTGCTTGCAACACTGTTGAAGGCGCTGGTAAAGATATCCAAAAGGGTGGTGAAGCCATTCAGGATTCTGCTAAGTAAATAAGTAATTCAACAATCAAACGAGATGATGTCAGCGTATGTGTAGCACGCAGCGTTGTGTAAGCTCGTTAAGTAGTTTGTCCCAAGTAGTACTTTTAAAATAAGGTAAATAATATGCGCAATAATATAATCGTCGGTTCTTTAGTAGTTGCATTTGCATTAGGCGGATGCGCTAATATGTCAGAAACCCAAAAAGGTACGGCCAAGGGCGCTGCCATTGGTGCTGGCGTGGGTGCTGTTGTGGGCGCTGTGGCTGGCAAAGGCAAAGGCGCAGCCATTGGCGCAGTAGTGGGTGCTGGTGCTGGTGCCGTGGCAGGGAATGTGTGGACAAAACGCCAAGAGGAACAAAAACGTCAAATGGAAGAAGCCACGGCGGGTACTGGTGTCGCTGTATCGCAAACAGCAGATAATCGTTTGAAATTAGATATTCCAAGTGATATTTCTTTTGCGGTTGGCCGTGCTGATATTCAATCTAACTTTAGATCTATTTTGGATACATTTGCCACTAGCTTAAACAACACACCGAACAGTAATGTGACGATTATCGGCCACACCGATAGTACAGGTAGCGATGCAGTGAATAATCCGTTGTCTTTAAACCGTGCTGCTAGTGTGCGTGATTACTTATCAGCACGCGGTGTGTCATCAAATCGTGTTGCGATTGAAGGCCGTGGTTCACGTGAGCCGATTGCAGCAAACGATACTGCAGCTAACAAAGCTAAAAATCGTCGTGTAGAAATATTTGTAGCAGAGCCTGCACCAGTTGCGCAATAAACGATTGTTGAAGTAGCACAAATTAAAAAGGGCCTAGTGCCCTTTTTAATTTTTTGCGGGTTCCTTTAATGGTTCTGTTTTAAACGGTTGAGGGTTAATCAGTGAAGGAGTCACCAATAAAGCTAAATTGGTTTTTGCCTTTTTTCTTGGAGTAGTACATGGCTGTATCGGCCATCGCGATTAAAGTTTCTTTATGCACCGCATCTTGCGGAAACCTTGCAATGCCAATACTCACGCCTATTTGAATGGGGTGATGATCGATATTAATTGGCTTGTTGACAGATGCGATGATTCTATTTGCAATCTCGATGAGACTTTTTTGGTGATGGTAATAGTTAATCACAATCGCAAACTCGTCCCCACCCAGTCTTGCTAAAAAGTCATGCTCTCTTAATTGACCGGTAATGATTTTAGCGACCTCTACCAATACACTATCACCAATATTGTGCCCATAAGTATCATTGACCTCTTTAAAGCCATCTAAATCCAAATATATAACCGCATATTGCAGATTGCGTTGGTGAGCATTGGAGTGAGCGAGTTCAATGTAATGATCAAAGCCTCTGCGATTTGAAAGGTTAGTCAGCATATCGTGCTCAGCTTGATGTGCGAGCGATTTGGAGGCTTCTTTGGTTTCTAGCATCGCTTCAAATAATTGGATGGTGCGCCTGTAAGAGAAGATGAGGATGCCGACAACGATTAAAACAAGCATAAGCCCGCAAAAGATAGTTAACTCCAATGCTTGATGGATTTGCTTTTCATACACTTGTCGTTGCTCCAGCAATAACATATCAGCATCGGCTAGTTTTAGTTTCATTTGGTTCATCACTGCTCGCCCTTTGTCCTTAGTCAGTGTTAAGTGCGATGCATATGAGCCTACGTTAAGTTGCACCTTAATTGATGACTCGATCGTATTGAATTTTTCCTCACTTAGTTGCCTGGCCTCCACCATGAGCGGTTTGATATCCGGAAATAATGGAAAGTTTTCTGCAATTGCCTGATACGTGTTTAGCGCCTTTTGTTTGCCTTCGTTATAAGCATTAAAGAACTCCACATTATTGGTCATCAAGTAGCCGCGCTGACCGGTTTCTGCTTCTACCATAGCGCTACTAAACGTTGCCAATAAATAGCGTTGGGCATCTATATCATCTTTTTTCTGAGAGAGTGTGATGATGTGATAAAAGTTAACGTATAGCCAAAGCATTGATATGCCTAACAAAAGAGAGGCAATCAATAATGGACGTATCGTATCGGTTTTGTAACTGGCCATATTGTTGAACGCAGAAACACACACTTTAAAATAGACTTAAAGTTTAGCTTGTGTGCGAATCAATCAATTGGATAATCAGAATGGTAAAAATGCTGCAGTTGCTATGCTTTGCGTGATTCGGGAGATTAAACGTTGCGATTTCTCAGCCAGCATAAATGCAAACAAATCAGTTCGGCCGATGATTTTGCCAAACTCACGTTCGAATGTGAGATTACGCTCCTGAGCGTTTACTTCGTTACTCAGCAGGTAAAGCTCACCAGTTGGCTTGCGACTGCTAGATAATTTCCAAGCAGCAATTTCTACATTGCGGGCAACGTTATATACCGTTTGTGGGTGAATGCTGTCGGTCAAATAAAACTCTTTTTTACTGCCATGGGCTTTTTCTAACATGGTTTGCAAACCCACAATAAATGGCAGCACTCTGTCTCCTTCATAATCTGGATTAAAGCTTAGGTGAATCGCCTCGGTGTCTTGCTTATTTTGTATTTCTTTAAATTGCCAGTGATGCTGCAATTCACCTTCGAATACCCATGTCACCATTTTTTCTGCAGAGTCTGAAGTGCTTTTGGCTAGCTCTTGTGGGTTACGCTTGTATAACTTGATCATCAGCGTTTTTAAACTGAGGGTGTTTTCTGCCAACTCGATTTCTGCCATGCGGTCAAAATCGCTTTTCATGAATTGGCTGGCTGAGCTTTTTTCTGCACGCTCGGGCATGGGTTTGCCATCGGCAGGTGATGGTGGGTTATTTGCGCAGGCGGTAAGAAAAATGAGGAGCGCTACTGTGCCAAATATCTTCATTCAAATAGCGACCTTTAATCAAATGGATGCTTTATGCAAACAAGGCGACTTGTTTATGTAATATCCTTGATTTTGGAAATACGATGCTGAATGTACTACCAACACTCACTTCGCTTTGTATATGCAAATTAGCCTGGTGACGATTCAGAATGTGTTTCACAATCGATAAACCCAAACCTGTGCCGCCGGTTTCACGACTACGGCTACTATCCACGCGATAAAACCGCTCGGTTAAACGGTCGATATGATGCTGTTCAATACCAATACCTGTATCGCGTACGCTAAATACAGGGTGGCCATCTTGCATGCCCCATGTGATGAAAATTTCACCACCTTTGGGGGTGTAACGAATCGCATTGCTGACTAAGTTGCTGAATGCACTTTGCAACTCATTTTGTGCGCCGTTCAAGTTAAGGGTAGGGTCTGCCTCTAAATGGATTTTGTGTTGACCTTGACTCAGTCCTTTGGCATCGTTTTGCACTAACTTCAACATATTGGTCATGTCAATTTCGACATCTTCGGTATTTTTTGAGTTGCTTTCGATTTGAGACAAAGTAAGCAAATCTTCAATGATGCGGCGCATACGTCCTGTCTGCTCTTGCATCATATTAAAATAAGGTTTAGCGGTTTCAGAAACTTCACCTGCCATATCCGAGAGCGTTTCTAAAAAGCCACCAATTACGGTGAGCGGAGTACGCAGTTCATGCGATACGTTGGCAATAAAGTCTCGACGCATGACTTCGGTTTTTTCGAGGGCAGACACATCGCGACAAATGAGTAGTTTTTGTTTGGTACCAAACGGTATCAGTTGGATTTCTAACGTGACATCAGGATTACGCCAAGATTTGAGTTTGATGGGTGAACTGTAATCATCAGATTGTAAATAACTCAAGAAATCGCCATTCCGCACTAAATAATTAATGGGCTGACTTTCGTCATGCTGCTTGTTTAAGCCTAGCTGCTTCTCTGCGGGATCATTAAACCATTCAATTTCATTTTGTGTATTCAGCACAACCACTGCATCTGGCAATGCGCTGGTAGCATGACGAAACCGCTCAAGTGCCGTGCTTAGCTGACTTTGGCTACGTGAGTGTTTACGGTGCTCTTGATACAACATGGCAAATACATCTTCCCAAATGCCAGTGCCATTAGGAATGTGATTTAGGATAGGTTTTTGTAGCCACTTGTAGAGTTTATGCAGCCAATAGATATGGCCAATTAGATAAATGAGTGTGCCAAGACCAAAGAAAGCTAATGCAGTTTCGGTGTCGTATACCAGCCAAATTAACAGGCAAAATGCCGTTAATGAAAGGAGTAGCCAGAAAGCTTTCCAACGAATATCTTGCAAAATTTAAGATTTTCAAAAAAATTGGTGGTTAATTATAACGAGCTTTTATGACAAAGGTGTGGGTACAATTTAATTATTTTACACCGTCATGTCTACCGTTAATCTGCTTTAATTGGTGACATGGCTTCTGTCGTCAGTGGAATTTTTTGATACGGTGTTGCTAATGGCTCACCTATAAAAAGTCCTTGTGTTGGCCATGCTACGCTCTTCCAATAAGACTCAATCAGCGTTTCTCCTGCCAAGTAATGCGACATTAAAACCTGTGGATTTGAGAATTTTTGCCAGTAATTGCATGGCTCAGATACGGTGCCATAACTGCCAGTTGCGCCTGCCTCTGTCCATTGCGTAATGCGTGACGGATTACTCAATGTTAAATCTCCGCCAAACGAAGTGAGATGGTCACCTACAGCACCCGGTAAAAAATTGAGGGTATCTAAATGTGAAACAGCGGTTTGCCCCGTAAAGTAAAACATCACGTCACGCTTGTGTTGAATTTGTTCGGTATTCAGTGTTCTTAAATAGAGCTTGCGTGATTGAACGGTATCTAGATCTTTTGGAAAAAAGCGCTCTCTAGGTTTGCTTCTCGCTGCATCTGATGTTTTTAAAAAATAGGCAGAGCCTTCATTCACGCTAAAGTTACTCAACACCCCTCTGTCTATCAACGCTTTTGCAGCAGGCACTGAATCGGTGGGAATCAACATGGAAAGCCGAATACCTAAATCACGAAAAGGGTGCAATGACGCACTATTAAAATAGGGACTGGGTTTTCCCACGCCACATAAATCTTCGCATTGCGCGGCTTGGTAGCCTAAGGTCATGGCAGAGGTGATGCTATTACAACTCACTGCAAACGGTGATGTCCAGACCATCACAATCACTTCGATATCTGCATTCAATCGGCTATCTATGGATTGTTTCAATATGGCAAATCGCTCAGGGGATATAGTGTTTTGAACCTCAGCTGGGATATCTAAGCCAATTAAGTTTTGTGCAGGAATATTTCTAGCGCTCACGTAGTAGTCCGCCACTTCAATACTTTTCGCATCGTTTTGATTAAATATAACAGCGATGTTTTTAGCGGTAAGTTGTGATGGCCTATATATCACTGTGTTACTTAAATCTGCTGCAATACTGGGCAATGAGCATACACAAAACCAGCATAAGACTAGTTGGATTAAATTGAACCTTAATAATGTCATGGCATTCTAGTAATAGATTAGAATTAGTGCATGATAACTTAGATTATGGTCAATCAAATGACAGAGGCGGAAACATGAGTAGTGAAAACACCTTATTGATCACAGGTGCAAACCGCGGAATAGGTTTGGAGTATGTGCGTCAGTATGCAGAGAGTGGTTGGCGCGTGATTGCTTGTTGCCGTGACCCTGAAAGCGCAAGTGTATTAAATCAGTTAGCCAACAAATACAGTTGCATTGAAATCTGCAAGCTAGACGTGGCAGATTTTGATCAAATTGAAATGCTGGGTAGGAAACTGATAGATCAGCCCATTCATTTACTCATCAATAATGCAGGCGTCTACCCAGAAAGTAGTTTTCGTAGTATTGATTATGCGCGGTGGATGGATGCATTTAAGGTCAATACGATGTCTTCACTGAAATTGGCAGAAGTATTTATTCCACATTTAGTGAAAGCTGGAAACGCCAAATTTGTGGCGATGACCAGCAAAATGGGCAGCATTGAGGATAATAGCAGTGGCGGAGAGTACTTATATCGCACCTCTAAAACGGCATTGAATATGGTGATGAAAAGTCTATCGGTGGATTTGACTAAATATGGCGTAGCCGTTGCAGCGCTTCATCCTGGCTGGGTCAAAACAGACATGGGTGGCCCCAATGGTTTGATTGATTCAGAAACCAGCGTAGCAGGTTTGCGTAAGGTGATCGCGCTTTTGTCATTGAACAATTCAGGCAAGTTTTACGCTTATGATGGAAAAGAAATTCCTTGGTAAGGATGGGGTGTTATAGCGTGTGATCGTTTCTTTTAAACGGTACGCGCTCCTCTAATTCATTGGTGTAAGCACTGATGTGCTCAGATTCATCTTGAATAAACGCTGCAATCGCTGCAGAAAATTCTGGATGGGCAATCTTGTGGTAAGAGCAGGTAGGCCTAGGTTCAAAGCCGCGTGCAAGTTTGTGTTCGCCTTGTGCACCGCCTTCAAAGTAGCGAATATTCTGTGCGATACAAAAAGCTTGCGCTTGGTAATAACACAACTCAAAGTGCAAATTAGGCACATACTGCAAAGCACCCCAGTATCTTCCATATAGTGTTGTTTCATTAAAAATGTTCAGCGTCGCAGCAATAGGCTGTCCATCTCGCTCTGCAACGATTAACAAAATATGTTGAGGCATGGATTGGCCAATAAGGCTGAAAAATTCGCGCGTTAAATAGGGCATGGAATAGTGCGCTGCATAGGTGTTGCAATAACAAGCATAAAAGAAATCCCAATCGGACTCTTGAATATCTTTGCCTGACAGCCATTGGCAAGTTACGCCAGCATTGGTTACTTTTTTACGCTCTTGACGTATTTTCTTACGCTTATCGTGGCTGAGTGTGCCTATAAAAGACTCCCAATCACTGTACTGCTTGTTTTGCCAGCGAAATTGCACACCGTCACGTTTAAGCCAGCCTGCTTCTTCAAAGTAAGGTTGGCAAGAATCCGCAGGGAATAGCACATGCGCACTGGAAAGCTTGTGTTGAGTGAGTAGGCTGGTGAGTGCTTGTACCAATAACCCAGAAATTGCAGGGGATTGACTCAGCAATTTAGCGCAGGTGACTGGGGTAAATGGGACAGCGCTGACTAATTTGGGATAGTAAGCCAAGCCGTGTTTGGCATACGCATCTGCCCATGACCAATCAAACACATATTCACCATAGGAATGGGTCTTCAAATAGAGAGGTATAGCACCGACTAAGCTTGATTGCTGATCCGTAATGGTTAAGGCATAGTTAGTCCAGCCAGTGCTTTGGCCAACGGAGTTAGATTGTTCCAGCGCCAATAAAAACGCATGTTGCAGAAACGGGGTTCCGTCTGTTAATCCATTCCACGCTGATGCATCGATTTCTGCAAGGCTAGACACAACACGGATGGTATAGGGCGCTGATAAGGACATGAAGACACTTTAAACAAGAAAGCAAGCTAAGTTTAAAGGTAGGAGTGTTACCGATGCAATGCGTTCAATGACTAGTTTGTTAAATTAAACAGATTGGAAGGTACTTTTAGATAGGACGTTTGCGACCATTGGACGCTTGTTTATTGATTTTTTCTTTGCTTTTGTTTTTGATTTCTTCTTCAGCATCTAAAATGCGTTTGGCTTCCATTCGCGCCTCAGCTGCTTTTTGACGCTCAACCGACTTTGCTTGGGCAAGTTCAAGCTCTTCTAATGTAATCACACCATCTTCATCTACATCCACGTAACTAAAATGACGCGCGATTTGCGGCAAACACTGCGTGGTTTCTTCTCTGTCTAATGAATCGTCGTTATCTTTGTTACAGTCGTTGAAGCGTTTGGCCACACTTTCTTTCATGGCCTTACGTTTGAGTTCAATTTGGGTGTGCTCGGGATCAGTGTTTTTGGCATAGTCAGACAAAGCCTTGCGTAAGCGCGCTCTATCTTCTGGGCTGAAATTATGTTCTAGCGTTTTTTCTAGACCCACATCATCTTCACTATCCGTTGAAATGAGTTTGTCATCTGCAGCAGATAAATACATTTTATTGTCTGCCATGACAGAGGGGAATGCGAACAACAAGCCCAAAGTGATGAGCAAGTGTTTAGCAATAAAATTAGGCGACAAATTCAAATCCATGGGCTTTAGGTGCAAATCATCACTTTACTGTTGATTAATAAGACGTCTGATTACATGCCATACAAGTGCGATATCATGAATTATGATTGTAAATATTTTGTTTCACAGTATGCTTGAATTGTAACTGATTGTAACTTCAGTCATTATCAGATAAGGTTTGGATTGCACGTATTCTATAAAGTTTTATGGGTTCTAGATTTATTCATTTTTAACCCATATACTTGCGGATTAGTAGTCATTAAAATGACACAAATCAATCTTCAAAAAGGCATGAATGATCGTGGAAAATGCAAAAAAAATATTAATGGTCGATGATGATTTGCGGATGCGGGAGCTACTTCAGCGCTATTTGACTGAACAGGGCTTTAACATTAAAGCGGTATCGGATGCAAAAGAGATGGATATCGCATTAGCCGCTGAACATTATGATTTATTGGTATTGGATTTGATGTTACCTGGCGAAGATGGATTGGCTATTTGCCGGCGCTTGCGAGGTAGTGGTCTGATGACGCCAATTATCATGCTCACAGCGCGTGGTGATGAAGTCGACCGCATTGTAGGGCTGGAAATGGGTGCAGATGACTACTTACCCAAGCCGTTTAATCCCCGTGAGTTATTAGCGCGCATCAATGCAGTGTTGCGTCGCCACGAGCATACGCCGAATGCAGAAAATGCTAGCAAATCTGAAGCCTTTAGTTTTGGTGAATTTGTGTTTGATGCCAATACACGTAGTTTGAGCAGAAATGGTATGTCTATTACCATTACCAGCGGAGAATTCACGCTGCTTAAAGTGTTTACAGAGCACCCTCGTCAGCCTTTGTCGCGTGATCGTTTAATGCAGTTGGCGCGTGGACGTGAGCTGGACGTGTTTGATCGTAGTATTGATGTGCAAGTGTCACGTTTAAGGCGCATTATTGAAGCAGATCCAGCCCATCCACGCTACTTGCAAACAATGTGGGGGTTTGGTTATGTATTTATCCCCGATGGTGAGGTTGCTTAATCCTTTCCGAGCCTAGCAAATTGTTTTGAGATTACTCCCACGCACCTTACTTTCAAGATTGTTGTTGCTTATCGCGTTGTTGTTGGCGATTAGTATTTATGCTTCTTTAAAGATTTTTGATTACTTCGACCGCGAACCTCGGGCCACTACTGCTGCCTTGCAAGCAGTCACCATTGTTAACTACACACGCGCATCTCTTATCGCCTCGCATGAAAATCGGCGCTTGGCATTGCTGTCCGAATTATCTGGTCGAGAGGGTGTGCGCGTATATGCCGCAGATTTCCTCGAAGATATTGAGCCTTTGCCGCATGATCCGTTTATTAACTTGATCGCACAAAAGATCCGTGAGCGATTAGGTGTAGAAACCATTATTACTGTCAATCATTATGATATTCCAGGATTGTGGATAAGTTTTAATGTAGGGCAGGATGATTTTTGGGTGGTGATTCCAAAAATTCAGGTTGATCGTCCGTTCCCATGGCACTGGCTAGGTTGGGCGGCTGTGGTGGGTTTGCTTTCGTTGCTGGGAGCTTACATCATTGCGGCTAGAATTAATCGCCCACTCAACTTATTGGTGCATGCGGCTGAGCGCTTGCGTAATGGTGAACCTGCGCCAAAATTGCCAGAAGACAGTGTTGAAGAGTTGCGTGAAGTGAGCCGTACCTTTAACGAGATGGCTGAGTCACTTGTAAGATTGGATGCAGAGCGCACGCTGCTGTTGGCCGGAGTTTCACATGACATTAGAACACCACTGGCTAGGTTGCGACTTGCGGTAGAAATGCTCTCGGGTGGTACAGGCGATAGCATGAAGCAAGGCATGATTGAAGATATTAGTGATATAGATAACATCATCCATCAGTTCTTGGATTTTGTACGTGGGGTGGAAGGTGAGCCCACCAAAATGGTCGATATCAATGAGTTGCTGCGCTCCTTAGCTGAGCGCCAAGCGCGCGCAGGACGTAATTTAAAACTCACTCTCACGTCTACTTACTTTATCCCGCTCAGGCCGCTAGCTATGCAGCGTTTGCTAGATAACTTGGTAGGTAACGCATATGCTTACTCCAAAGGTGCGGTCGAGGTGACCAGCAAAATCACAGCGGATAAAATCATTATTAGTGTGTTGGATAATGGGCCGGGTATTCCACCTGAGCACGCGCAACGTTTGCTCAGACAATTTGAGCGCATGGACAGTGCACGGAATAAAAGTGAAGGTGGCAGTGGCTTGGGTTTAGCAATTTGTAACCGTATCGCTAAATTACATCGGGGTAGTTTGGAGTTAATCAATCGCCCAGAAGGTGGGCTAGAGGCAAGACTGTCACTACCAATCATGCATTAATGTTTGCGCGCTGGCTTGCCTTCCACACGATTGCGTCCATTTGTTTTTGCACTGTATAACAAACGATCTGCATGAATCATCATGTCGTTCAAGTTTTTGCGTAGTACCCCAGTCACACCAATGCTGCATGTGTATTGAATGACATGCTGTTTGACCTGCACAAACTGACTGGAAATTTTGGATCTAAACGCCTCAATATATTCAAAGCTATCTAAATAATCAGGCGATTGGCTGAGCACTGCAAACTCCTCACCGCCAAGCCTTGCCACAATGTCTGTGTGAAAATGCTCTTTTAGTTGACGTGCAAAGTGCTTGATGACTTCATCCCCCGCATCATGCCCATACATATCATTCACTTTTTTAAAGAAATCAATATCCATCATCATCACAGTGACTGGGCTGTGCTCTTTGAGTGATTGGAAAATTTTATTGCCACGCTCAAAGAAATAGCGGCGATTAAACACGTTGCTAAGGTAATCCACATTCGATAAATGCTTCGCAAATTCCACCGCATCTAACATGTCTAAGTTCTGGTTGATGCGGCATAACAAAATTTCATAATTGAATGGCTTGGCGATGAAATCGTTTGCGCCAGCTTTAAGAAATTTAACGGCTAATCGTGGGTCCGAAGATGTCGAGATGCCAATAATTAATAGTTGGTCTTTAGGATAAATGGAGCGTACTTTTTGCACAAAAGTAATGCCGTTGATCATCGACATTTGATGGTCCACCAGTACTAGCTTTACGTCGCCCTGTTGCTCAAGAATATTTAAGGCTTCTAAACCATTAAAAGCTTTAAACACACTGAATTTTTGTAACGACAACTCACGCCCAATGACAAACTGGGATACCTTTGAGTCATCCACCACCAGCACTTTAATGGACGTGTTTTTATGCACTCTTTGGATGAGTTCGCATATATAGGTAATGCCATCTGATTGACCTTTGACCACATAATCAATGACATGGCGCTTGATCAATTGGTCACGCATTTCGTCCTCGTACTCTGAGACGATTGCGATCACCGGAATGTTAAATTCCCCTAATAAATCCACCTTTTCAAAGGCGTCAGAATTGAGATCAATGACACTTGTGATGCTTAAAAAGAAGTGATTGGGTTGCTCTGATAATAATAATTTTGCGGCTGCTACTGTGTGGACTGTCATCACATTTACACGCAGTTGACTCTCAATTTCTTGCTTGAGCGTGCGTGCATAGAGCTGGTCTTGCTCTAGCACTAAGATATGAAATTGCACAGGCGTTGAAGGGTCGCGCAAAGTTTGGCGAATATGTTTATTCGGCATGACGATGACCGTGCTGAAATAGCCGAATCGTGATGATTATTCTGGTTGAAACCAATTCAATTTATCTCGTAACAGTACAACTTCGCCAATGATCGTTAAACAGGGCGGTTTCATTTCTGCCAAAGATACTTTTTCAGCGAGGTCTGCGAGCGTTGCTGCTACCACGCGTTGTCGCTGTGTAGTGCCTTGTTGTATAACAGCCGCAGGCATGTTCGCGGATACGCCGCGTTGGATCAATTGTTGGCAAATGTCAGCCAAACCCACTAATCCCATATAAATCACTACTGTTTGACGTGGGCGAGTCATGGCATCCCAATCCAAATCAATGGTGCCGTCTTTTAAATGACCTGTAATAAATAAGCATGCTTGCGCATAATCACGATGGGTAAGCGGAATACCAGCGTAGCTCGATACGCCATTGGCAGCTGTGATCCCCGGCACCACTTGGAAAGGTACGCCATGTTGCATCAGCGTTTCAATCTCTTCACCGCCACGACCGAATATAAACGGGTCGCCGCCTTTTAAGCGCAGCACACGTTTACCCTCTAACGCTAATTTAGCAAGTAGCTCGTTAATCTGTTCTTGTGGCATGGTATGTTGATCGCGTGCTTTGCCCACATAGACCAGTTCTGCATCGCGTCGTACTAACTCCATCACTTCCGGGCTCACTAATTTATCGTACACACACACATCACATTGCTGCATCAAACGCAGCGCGCGGAATGTCAGTAGATCTGGATCACCTGGCCCACCTCCTACCAAAAACACTTCGCCTTTAGAGGCGGTGCTCGGCGTGTCACTCAGTACATCGCGCAATACTGCACGGGCGGCCTCTTCTTGACCAGACAATACACGTTCCACCATCGGGCCTTGCAGTACATCTTCCCAAAAGCGACGGCGCAATTGTGTGGTAGCAAATTTGGCCTTCACTTGATCGCGAAACTCACCCGCAATCGCCGCAATACGGCCATAGCCAGCAGGTAACATGGTTTCGATTTTAGTGCGTATGTAACGTGCAAGCACTGGGGCATTGCCTTCAGATGACACAGCAATGACAACAGGACTGCGGTCAATCACAGAGCCCATGGTGAAGGTGCACAAGTCTGGCGCATCCACCACATTGACAGGAATATTCAGTGCTTTTGCAGTGATAGACACTGCCACGTTCACAGCCTCGTCATCAGTTGCAGCAATCACTAAGCATGCACCAGTGAGTTGCTCTGGGGAAAATTCTGCGGCTAGATGGCGAATCTTCTGCGCATCGACCATGGCTTGTAGTTCATGACACAATTCGGGGGATACCAACGTAATGTCGGCACTGGCTTTTAGTAGCATGGTGACTTTGCGTGTAGCGACATCGCCACCACCTATCACCACACAAAGGCGTTGTTGAATATTGAAAAATATAGGTAATGCTTGCATGGGTGTTATTTAATATTTGAATGTGCCCATTTTACCTTGCGGTTGGCAAATAAGCTAAAATACTGTTTTTACGGCAGATATTTTCCAGTGAGCAAAAAAGTCTTTATTAAAACCTTTGGTTGTCAGATGAACGAGTATGACTCATCACGCATGGCCGACATGTTAGCGGCTAGCGAAGGTATGGTAGAAACACAAACGGTAGAAGATGCGGATGTGATTTTGCTCAACACTTGCTCAGTGCGCGAAAAAGCAGAAGACAAAGTGTTTAGCCACCTTGGCCGGTTTATTCCACTCAAAGAAAAAAATCCTAATTTGATCATCGGGGTAGGTGGTTGTGTGGCGTCGCAAGAAGGCGACAATATCATCAAGCGTGCGCCGTATGTCGATGTGGTGTTTGGCCCGCAAACTTTGCATCGATTGCCTGAAATGATTAAACAAAGTCAGGATTCAGGACAGTCTCAAGTCGATATCACGTTTCCAGAAATTGAAAAGTTTGATCATTTGCCACCACCGCGTGTGGAAGGTGCGACGGCTTTTTTAAGCATTATGGAAGGTTGCAGCAAGTATTGCAGTTTCTGCGTAGTGCCTTATACCCGTGGTGAAGAGGTCTCTCGTCCATTCGCGGATATTTTGACAGAGGCTGTGCAGTTAGCTGAACAGGGAGTAAGGGAAATTACCTTGCTGGGTCAAAACGTTAACGCGTATCGCGCTGAATATGAAGGTGTAGATGCTGATTTAGCGATGCTGATTGAAACGCTGGCAGAAATTCCCCAGATCGGACGTATTCGTTTTACTACCAGTCACCCCAATGAAATGAATGAGCGTTTGATCGCTTGTTTTGCCAATGTCCCTAAATTAGCAGTGCAATTGCATTTGCCAGTGCAGGCCGGTAGCGACCGTGTGTTGATGGCAATGAAGCGTAACTACACCGCACTACAATATAAAAGCACTATTCGTAAACTAAAAGCAGCAAGCCCCAATCTCACCTTTACTTCTGATTTTATTGTGGGATTCCCGGGGGAGACAGAGGCTGATTTCAATGCAACAATGAAGCTGATGCAGGACGTTGGTTTTGATTACAGCTTTAGTTTTTTATACAGCCCAAGGCCTGGCACGCCTGCCTCGTTTATTAAAGACGATACACCGCACGATATTAAGTTAGCGCGTTTAACTAAGTTGCAAACTATCAATGAAGCACAAGGCGATGCCATTAGCCGTGCTATGTTAGGTACAGTACAGCGCGTACTTATTGATGGCGTATCATGGAAAGACAGCACTATGCTGGCAGGTAAAACAGATAACAATCGTGTGGTCGATATACAGGGAGATGTCTCGTTGATTCATCAATTTGTGCAAGTGAATATCACGGATGTGACCAACCCAAAACGCTTACAAGGCGAGATCGTATAGGACCATGGAAATACAACTGACCCCAGAAGACAATACCCGCCTTGCCAATTTGTGTGGTGCTCTAGATGAGAATATCAAACAAATCGAAACAGCACTTGAGGTCAATATCAATCGTCGAGGCAATACGTTCAACCTATCTGGCAAACAAGATAACGTGCGTATTGCTGCACAAATGTTAGAAAATTTTTATGTCCGCGCCAAAAAACCGATTGGGCTGGAAGATATCCAACTTGGTTTGGTGGAAGTGGACAAGCTCAAGCCAGAAGATGTGACCACTAGCCAAGCCATGCCAGTATTGATGACGCGTCGTGGTGACTTACATGGACGCACCCCCAGACAAGTGGCTTATTTGCAGCAAATTCAAGACCACGACATTACCTTTGGCATAGGCCCCGCGGGCACTGGTAAAACTTATTTGGCAGTGGCCAGCGCAGTGGATGCAATGTCGCGTGACCGCGTGAAAAGAATTGTATTGGTGCGACCAGCAGTGGAAGCTGGAGAACGCTTGGGTTTTTTACCTGGTGATTTAAACCAAAAAGTAGACCCATACCTACGCCCGTTATATGACGCATTGTATGATTTGGCCGGATATGACACTGTGAATAAAATGTTTGAACGTGGCGCAATTGAAGTCGCGCCATTGGCGTATATGCGTGGCCGTACACTCAATCAAAGCTTTATTATTTTGGATGAAGCGCAAAATACGACGCCTGAACAAATGAAAATGTTTTTGACGCGTATCGGTTTTGGCACCAAAGCCGTAATTACAGGTGACGTCACGCAAATTGACTTACAGCGTCATCAAAAAAGTGGCCTAGTGGAAGCGCAAAAAATACTGAAAGATGTGAAAGGCATAGCCATGACACATTTCTTATCGCAAGACGTAGTGCGCCATCCACTGGTGCAAAAAATCATCAATGCCTATGAAAACTATGAGCAGAAAACCGCATCAGAATAAATAGGGCATGCAGCACGCTATTCAGGCAAAAGGTTTAACTGCATGGGTTAAACCCAGCTAATCATCGATATGCCGTTTGTGTATTCACTTTAAGATGATGGTATTACGATGATTGCTTACTAAGAAGAGAACAATATGGCACTAGTATCGTTGCGACAATTGTTGGATCACGCTGCCGAGCATCAATATGGACTGGCTGCTTTTAATGTGAATAACATGGAGCAGGTGCACGCTATCATGCAGGCGGCCGATGCGGTGAATAGCCCTGTGATTTTGCAAGCCTCCGCAGGGGCAAGAAAATATGCGGGTGAAGCATTTTTAAGGCATTTGGTTTTAGCGGCCATTGAGTCCTACCCCCATATTCCAGTTGTTATGCATCAAGACCATGGCCATACCCCAGCGGTGTGTATTCAAGCCATGCGCTCTGGCTTTTCCAGTGTAATGATGGATGGCTCCTTAATGGAAGACGCCAAAACCCCATCGACCTACCAATACAATGTGGATATCACCAAACAAATTGTTGATTTAGCCCATGCCATTGGCGTGTCCGTTGAAGGTGAGCTAGGTGTGCTTGGCTCACTAGAAACTGGGTTAGCGGGTGAAGAAGATGGCTCAGGGGCTGAGGGTGTGTTGAGTCATCAACAATTACTGACAGATCCAGAAGAAGCGGCGGATTTCGTCAAGAAAACTGGCGTAGACGCGCTGGCAATTGCCATCGGCACTTCGCACGGGGCCTATAAATTCAAACATCCACCTACAGGACAAACTTTAGCGATTGGCCGGATTAAGGAAATACATGCGCGTATTCCGAACACGCATTTAGTCATGCACGGTTCATCGTCTGTGCCGCAAGAATGGTTAAAAATCATCAATGATCACGGCGGTGATATTGGCGAGACTTACGGTGTGCCTGTGGAAGAGATTGTTGAGGGCATTAAGCATGGTGTGCGTAAGGTGAATATAGATACCGATTTACGCATTGCTTGCACGGGTGCCTTACGCCGCTTTTTTGATGAAAACAAAAAAGAGTTTGACCCAAGAAAATTTTTGCAAGTGAGCACCGCAGCCATGCGTGATTTATGTCAATCGCGCTATGAGGCATTTGGCTCTGCTGGAAAAGCTTCACGCATACAACCCATTTCATGCGACGCCATGGCTGAGCGCTATAAATCTGGGCAACTCAGTGCAGTTGTCAAGTGATGACTCGCACCGTTAGTTAGCGCTTGATTTTGCTGTGATACATCAGAATACGCTCAATCTCATGCTTGCTGCCCATCATCACTGGCACACGCTGATGCAACGCACTTGGTACAACCTCTAAAATACGCATACTGCCAGTCGTAGATAATCCCCCAGCTTGTTCCATGATAAAGCTCATGGGGTTGGCTTCATATAGCAAGCGCAATTTACCACCTTGTTTTTTGATTTTGCTATCCATCGGGTACATAAATACGCCACCACGTACTAAAATTCGATGGATCTCAGCCACCATCGAAGCCACCCAGCGCATATTAAAATCTTTTTCGCGGTCGCCTTCTTCACCTTGTAAGCACTCATCAATATAACGCTGTACAGGCGCTTGCCAGAACCTGTAATTGGACATATTAATCGCAAACTCTTGTGTGTCTTCTGCTACCTTCATGTGTGGGTGAGTCAGATAAAACTCTCCTAATTCGCTATCTAGCGTAAACCCATGCACACCCTCACCTACTGTAAACACAAACATGGTAGAAGTACCGTACAAGGCATAGCCAGCACAAATTTGTTGTGTACCAGGTTGTAAAAAGTCGTTGAGCGTGGGGCGTGCGGTTGGGCTTTTCAGGATGGAGAAAATCGTACCCACAGAAATGTTCACATTGACATTGGATGAGCCATCTAGCGGATCAAAGAGTAAAAGATATTGTCCATTGGGTGCCAACTCCTCATCAATCTTGATGGGGTCAGCCATTTCTTCAGATGCCATGCCAGCCACAAAGCCACTGGTTTGGGTGGACTCGCTAAAAATTTCATGGGTGATGACATCTAACGCCTTTTGCACTTCTCCCTGCACGTTTTCTGTGCTTAGGCTGTGCATGTTGCCCTCAAGCGCACCGCTATCTATGGCAATAGCAATCTTTTTACAGGCCGCTGTGATGTCATTAAGCATGCCGATGATGGCTGTGCGATGTTCACCATGCATGTGTGCGGATAAATAGTCTGCGAATTTGATTTTTTCTGTCATAACTGTTCCTTAAGCTTAGCGGGCAACTTGTCTCACTGACGCATTATGCCCCTACAACAAAAGAACATGAAATTTTTGTGTCGCTCGAGGTTGCGCTACTCAGTCAAATGCCTGATGTATATCGCTGGCAAACCCATTTATAATAAAGCCATTCTACTGGTCTCACATTTTTTCTATGACTCACGTTTCACTCTCAGTGCAATATGCCACGCATGCAGATTACTTGCCTACTAAACAGCAATTTTTGCGGTGGGCGCGCGCCGCTGTGCGGGTAGAAACCGAAGTGACCATCCGCGTGGTCGATGCAGATGAAGGACGGGATTTGAATAGCGCTTATCGCGGCAAAGATTACGCGACTAACGTACTGACTTTTCCGCTGACAGAAGAACCTCACTTAATGGGCGATATTATTATCTGCGCGCCAGTGCTTGAATCAGAAGCGCATGCACAAAATAAGTCATTAGAAGCGCATTATGCGCACTTAACGGTGCATGGGGTGTTGCATTTGCACGGATATGACCACGAAACGGAGCCGCAGGCGGAGTTAATGGAGTCGCTTGAGGTAACAATTTTACAAAAATTAGGGTATCCTAACCCCTATCTCTTTACACAGGATGCCTAATCGGCATTTAGCATGGCCAGTGAGTCGGAAAAACCTCAATACAAACCCAGCTTATTAGAACGTTTAAGCCACTTTTTACTACGCGAACCAGAAGACCGTGAGCAGTTAGTAGAGCTGTTACACAGCGCCTACGAGAACCATCTGATGGATGGCGATTCCCTAGCGATGATTGAAGGCGTGTTGCAAGTGAGTGAAATGCAAGTGCGCGACATCATGATACCGCGCTCGCAAATGGACGTCATTGATATTACCCATCCCCCAGAAACATTTATCCCGCATGTGATAGAAACCGCACACTCGCGTTTCCCTGTCATCGAAGATAATAAAAATGATGTGATTGGCATACTACTTGCTAAAGATTTATTAAGGTATTACGCGGGTGAAGACTTTGATGTGCGCGATATGTTGCGTCCAGCAGTGTTCATACCTGAATCCAAGCGCTTGAATATCTTGTTGAAAGAGTTTCGTAGTAATCGTAATCACATTGCCATTGTGGTCGACGAATACGGTGGTGTGGCAGGAATGGTCACCATTGAGGACGTGCTGGAACAAATCGTGGGTGATATTGAAGACGAGTACGATTACGACGAAGATGAAGACAACATTATTCATCATGCCGATGGACAGTATCGGGTAAAAGCACTCACAGAAATTGCAGACTTTAACGAAGCAATTGGCACGCAACTAAGCGATGAAGAGTTTTCTACCATTGGTGGTTTAGTGGTCAATAGGTTTGGGCACCTACCAAAGCGTGGTGATGCGGTGAATATTGATAATATCAGGGTGACTGTAGTAAGGGCGGATAGTAGGCGCTTACATTCTATTCTGGTTGAAATGCTTCCAGAGGAGCCGTATCCAATAGAAGCAACTTAAGATATCACTAAAATTGCCTTGCTCGCAGTACTGCAGTTGAACTAATTTTAAATTAGATTCTCATAATTTCATCAACAGGAGAACATGATGAAGATTTGGCAAACAGTGGGTGTATTAAGCATTGCGTTGAGTGCATTAAATGTGACTGCGGGTGAGATTAAAACTGAACCCATGGTGAGCGAATTGCCAACAGATGAAAAAGCATTTGTGGATGCGGTGGGAAAGCTCAACAAAGCGAAAATTGTCGAGTTGCTGGGTGAGCCTGCGAAAGCAGAAGATGTGAAGCTGAAAGATTCAGGTAGAGTTGTCGCTTCTATTTGGCATTATCATTACATCAATACCGCTGAAAATGGTGAGTATTATCAAACAACAGAGTTGGATTTTATTGAAGACAAAGTGAATGTGGTGGTATTTCTAAATAATGACGGTAGCGAACAGACGCCAGCTGGTCAGACCTATGAAGTACCGGATGTAAAACCAGAGATGTAGTGTTCATTTGCATGCAATAAAAAAGGCGCCTTGAGCGCCTTTTTTATTGTGTAACTTTTTATAGCTTGCTTATTTTTTAAGCGAGTCACGAATCTCACGCAACAACATAACATCCTCAGGCGTTGCAGCAGGTGCGGCAGCCGGTTCTGCCTTTTTCAACTTGTTCATGATGCGTACCATTTGGAAAATAATAAACGCCAAGATAATGAAGTTAAGTGCAATGGTAATAAAATTACCGTAGGCGAGCACTGCGCCGGCTTTTTTAGCTTCTATCAAAGCTAAGCCTGCTTCTTGACCATTCAATGGAATATACATATTGCTGAAATCTAGACCACCGACTACTGTACTGACAATCGGCATAATCACATCACCCACCAGAGAATCCACAATTTTGCCAAATGCAGCGCCAATAATCACGCCGACTGCCAAATCCATCACATTCCCTTTTAACGCAAACTCTTTAAATTCGGACATCATGCTCACAATGTAGCTCCTCTATTAGTATTAGTAGTTAATCAATCCCATGCAAATGCATGGTTAATATAGTCTTGAGTGAATTGCTGTGTCAATCTGATGATCAAAAACAATCACAATTTAATTTGTTTGGAATAGCCTGCCAGACGTTACAATCAGAACGTTTTTTAATCTTAATACACACCTAAGCATGACAAATATCGCATTATTCAAACCACTGATTTGGGCATTTATCGCAGGATTGTGCACTGTGTTGGGATTCGCCCCCTATGAAATCTTTATTGCACCGATTATTGGTCTGGCTATCTTATTTTTTCTGTGGCAACGCGCAACCAGTTTAAAGCATATTTTTCTGCTGGGATTTAGTTTTGGCTTGGGTTTATATGGGTTTGGCATTTATTGGATCTATATCAGCTTGCATGAGTTTGGTGGTATGCCATGGTGGTTTGCCGGCTTTAGCACTTTTTGTTTATGCGCCTTTATGGCTTTGTTCCCTGCGCTGGTGGGTTATGCCAGTAAGCGAATTGGCAATGTCTTGTGGGCTGCGCCGTTACTTTGGGGTGTTTCAGATTGGATACGCGGTTGGATTTTCACTGGCTTTCCTTGGTTAACCCTAGGTTATAGCCAAGTGCCAAATAGCCCTTTGGTTGGCTTTATGCCCATCATAGGCGCATACGGTGTTTCCACTATCGTTGCATTGCTCGCCGCTCTGCTTGTATTGCTTTTATCCCAACAGTCGGAGAAGGTGTTGCGGCTTAAAGTCGCTGCTGCTGCGGGTATCATTACTGTTGCTGGGCAATTGCTCACCTATGTGGAATGGACCAGCCCTTTTGGTCAGCCGCTTAAAGTGGCTTTGCTGCAAGGCAATGTCAGTCAGTCTATTAAATGGTCACCAGAGGTTGCCAATAGCACGATTGCACAATATCTGCAGATGGTGGAGCAGAGTGGTGCCAAGCTCATTGTGTTGCCAGAAACTGCGTTGCCTGTCATTGCACAACAGCTGGACAAACAAGTGATTCAGCGCATTACCCAACATGCACAACAACAGCAAGGCGATGTGCTAGTGGGTTTGGTGCAATACGATGCAGAGAATCAATCTTATTTTAATAGTGCGATTAGCTTTGGCAGCGCACCAGTGCAAGCTTACTCTAAAAGCCACTTGGTGCCATTTGGTGAATTTATTCCGCTCAAAGCAGTATTTGGCTGGATTTACCGTGACTGGCTAAATATTCCACTCAGCGATCTGTCCAGAGGTGAAAATCATACGCCGATGCAACTGGCGGGTCAGCAAGTGGCGGTGAATATTTGCTACGAAGATGTATTTGGTGAGGAAATTATTCGGCCATTACCAGCCGCCACTTTGTTGGTGAATATGAGCAATGATGCGTGGTATGGCAAATCATTTGCTGCAGTGCAGCACATGCAATTTAGTCAAGCGCGGGCGATTGAAACAGGTCGTATGATGTTACGTGCCACCAATACGGGCGCCACCGCCATTATTGATCAGCATGGCAAAGTGCAGGCACATGCGCCGCATGACACCCAAATAACATTGAGTGGAGAGGTGCAGGGTTATCAAGGCAGTACGCCTTATATTTGGTGGGGAAACTGGCTGTTTATCGTATTGAGTTTTAGCGCAATAGCTTTTGTTTTATGGCGTAAAACCAAGTAAAATCGGGGTTTTAGTAATCATCATTTTCACGCCTACTCTAGACTTTGTTTTTAAACAAAAAAGACAAGGAGGCAAGGCAAAGGCAGTACGGTTAAAATACGACAAGCCGACGCCGACGACGTATATTTTGGAATAACAACAAATGTCACTGACTTTTCAGCAAATTATATTAAAGCTACAAGATTATTGGGATAAACAAGGCTGTACATTATTACAGCCTTACGACATGGAAGTAGGTGCAGGCACTTCTCACACCGCTACATTTTTACGTGCACTTGGCCCAGAGCCATGGAAAGCTGCTTATGTACAACCAAGCCGTCGCCCAAAAGATGGTCGCTATGGCGAAAACCCAAATCGTTTACAACACTATTACCAATTTCAGGTTGTACTTAAGCCAGCCCCTGCCAATATTTTAGAGCTATATCTAGGTTCATTAGAGGCGCTGGGTTTTGATTTGAAACAGAACGATGTGCGTTTTGTGGAGGACGACTGGGAAAACCCAACCTTGGGTGCTTGGGGTTTGGGCTGGGAAGTTTGGTTGAATGGGATGGAAGTCACGCAATTCACTTACTTTCAGCAAGTGGGCGGCATCAATTGCAAACCGATTACGGGTGAAATTACTTACGGTTTAGAGCGCTTGGCCATGTATCTGCAAGGCGTAGAAAACGTATACGACCTCACATATTCACCGGGGGTGAAATATGGCGATGTCTTCTTGCAAAATGAGAAAGAGCAATCGGCCTATAACTTTGAACATAGCGATGTGGAATTTTTACTCACAGCATTTAATGCACATGAAAAACAAGCCAAGCATTTGATGGAAGAAAAGTTAGCATTGCCAGCGTATGAGCAAGTGCTGAAAGCAGCACACACCTTTAACTTGCTAGATGCACGTGGTGCGATTTCTGTCACCGAACGTGCTGCCTATATCGGGCGCATCCGTAATTTGGCACGCAGTGTGGCAGCTAGCTATTTAGAGAGTCGCGCACGTTTAGGTTTCCCCATGGCGCCCAAAGCTTGGGCAGATGAAGTATTGGCACAGATAGAACAAAATAAGAAAGCAGCAGCATGAGTAGCAATTTATTAGTGGAATTGTTTGTAGAAGAGTTGCCTCCGAATGCGCTCAAAAAACTGGGTGAGAGTTTTGCCGGTGTGTTATTTGACGCGCTGAATGCGCAAGGCTTGACCAGTGACGCAAGCGTGGTGACTCACTTTGCTACACCACGCCGTTTGGCTGCGCATGTTACCGCTGTATCCGCAAAAGCGGCCGATAAGCAAGTAGCACAAAAACTGATGCCAGCGACTGTAGGCCTAGATGCGAGTGGCAGTGCAACACCAGCGTTGATGAAGAAGTTACAAGCCTTAGGTTTGGACGGTTCTGCAGTGAGCCAATTGCGAAAAGAGCATGATGGTAAGGCCGATATACTATTCTTGGATGCGACCCAAGCTGGGGCAACGTTGGCCGAGGGCTTGCAAAAAGCGATAGATGAAGCGTTAGCAAAGTTACCCATCCCAAAAGTGATGACGTACCAAATCAATGATGGTTGGGAAAGCGTGAATTTTGTGCGTCCAGCCCATGGCTTGGTAGCAATGCACGGTAGCGACATCGTGCCTATCACTGTGTTGGGTTTGCAGGCGCAAAGCAGTACGCAAGGCCATCGCTTTGAGGCAAAAACTCCACTCATCAACATCACCTCTGCAGATACTTATGCAAAACAGCTCAGAGAAGAAGGCGCTGTGATTGCTAGTTTTGCTGAACGTCGTGCAGAAATTGTTAAACAGTTGAACGCAGCGGCCGCCAAAGAACATTTAACGCCGATTGAAGATGATGCATTGTTAGATGAAGTGACGGCGCTGGTGGAGTTGCCCAATGTGCTGCTTGGCCAATTTGAAAACGAATTTTTAGAAGTGCCACAAGAGTGCTTGATTTTGACAATGAAGGCCAATCAAAAGTACTTTCCATTATTAGATGCTAATCAGAAACTGACCAATAAGTTTTTAATCGTTTCCAATATCAACCCAGCGGATCCTTCCAAAGTGATTGGTGGTAATGAGCGTGTGGTGCGCCCGCGTCTGGCGGATGCTAAGTTCTTCTTTGATCAAGATCGCAAGAAAACGCTTGAAAGTCGAATTGATGGCTTAGCCAAAGTGGTATACCACAATAAGCTCGGGAGTCAGGGCGAGCGTAATGCGCGTGTGGTAGCAATCTCACGAGAGCTAGCATCTGAATATGCTAAGACTTCTGGAGGTGCAGGCTTTGTAGGCAAGGTTCAGCTTGCTGCAAAGTTATCTAAAGTAGATTTGCTCACCGATATGGTGGGCGAGTTTCCTGAATTACAAGGCATTATGGGGCGTTATTATGCGCAACATGAAGGCTTGGATGATGACGTAGCATTTGCAATTGAAGACCATTACAAACCGAGATTTGCGGGCGATGAATTGCCACGTAATCAGGTGGGTCTCGTCGTTGCGTTGGCGGATAAGCTTGAAACGCTAGTGGGATTATTCAGTATTGGGGAAAAGCCGACAGGTGATAAAGACCCGTTTGCGTTACGTCGTCAGGCGCTCGGTATTATTAGAATATTGATTGATGCAAAACTGCCATTTGCATTTGGTGCGCTGATAGAGAGCATAGTCAAAAAATTTAAGAGTGATGAAACAGTTGTCAGCGCGATTCAAGAATTCTGTATGGATCGCTTAAGTGTAAATCTGCGTGATCAAGGATTTAGTTCGCAAGAGGTGGATGCGGTTCTATCTATGGCGCCAGATTACTTGACGGAGGTGCCTAAACGCTTAGAGGCTGTGCGTAATTTTTCTACTTTGCCTGAAGCACCTGCCTTAGCTGCTGCGAATAAGCGTGTAGGTAATATACTGAAAAAAGCAGAAGTTGACGTTAATGCAGATGTAAACACACGCTTACTTAAAGATGCAGCTGAGAAAGATTTGGCTGCAACACTTATCTTGCTAAAACCAGAAGTAGATCGATTATTCGAATTAGGTGATTACACAGCATCTTTAAAAGTATTAGCGGCATTTAAAACTCCTGTGGATGCATTTTTTGACAACGTGATGGTCAATGCGGAAGAGGTGGCGTTAAAAAACAATCGCTTGGCATTGTTGAATCAATTGCACCAAGCCATGAACCGTGTCGCCGATTTGTCTAAATTAGCCAGTTAATCAGTCTGTGAGCTAACATTTGAAATTAGTCATATTAGATAGAGATGGCGTGATCAATCAAGATAGCGCCACTTTCATTAAAAGCCCTGCAGAGTGGATTCCGATTGCCGGCAGTTTGGAGGCGATTGCTATGCTCAACCAATCTGGCTATCGCGTGGCGGTGGCCACCAATCAATCGGGTATCGCACGTGGTTTGTTTGATATGGCAGCTCTCAATGCGATACATGACAAAATGCACCGTGCTTTATCGCAGTTGGGCGGGCGTATCGATGCGCTGTTTTACTGTCCGCATGCAGCGGATGACCATTGTGATTGTAGAAAACCTAAGACCGGCATGATTGAAGATATCAGTCGCCGTTTCTCCATAGAATTGAATCAGGTGTATGCGGTGGGTGATGCCTTGCGCGATTTGCAAGCGTTTGCACATGCTGGTTGTAAACCTATTTTAGTGCGCACCGGTAAAGGTGAAGAGACGCTAGCGCAAGGAAATTTACCACCGAACACTTTGGTGATGGCTGATTTAGCTGAAGCTGCACAACATATTATTTCTGAACAAACCATACTCGCTAAATGATGCTTTGGATTCGGTCGCTGGTTTTTTATTTGGGTGTGCTCGTCATCACACCTATATTTTCTATTCTCGCTATTCTGTTATTCCCACTCAACAACGTCACGCGTTCACGCATTGCCAGTGGCTGGGCTTATTGCACTATCTATTGGTTAAAATTGACCTGTAATTTAGGGGTGTCGGTGAAAGGGTTGGAAAATATCCCTCAACACCCTTCTATCATTCTCAGCAAGCATCAGTCGGCTTGGGAAACCATTGCGCTACAAACCATATTCCCACCCCAAATTTGGGTGATGAAGCGCGAACTATTGATGATTCCATTTTTAGGTTGGGCATTTATGGCCTTAGCAGCGATTCCGATTGACCGAAGTTCTGGACGAGAAGCTCTTAAAAAATTGGTGGTACATGGCAAAGATAGACTGGCCAGAGGTCTGTGGGTGGTGATATTCCCTGAAGGTACTCGTACTGCACCGGGTCAGCGGGGAAAGTATCATATTGGCGGTGCGTGGTTAGCATCGCATACCCAAAGCACAGTAGTACCAGTCGCACACAACGCAGGACGCTATTGGCGCAAAAATTCATTTAAAAAGTACCCTGGTACGATACAAGTGGTGATTGGCCCGCCGATTGAAACAGCAGGATTAAAACCAGATGAAGTCAACAAGCGTGTTGAAAGTTGGATCGAAGCGGAGATGTTATCGCTGTGATGCAGCAAACACTTACACTTGCTGATGGGCAGCAAATACCTTATCAACTGGAGCTACGCCCACGCAGAACGGTGGGGTTGAAGATTACCCAGCAAGGATTGGTGGTGCATGCCCCCAAGCGCATTGTGCTGCATCAACTCAATCAGATTCTGCAAGAAAAATCCACTTGGATCATCAATAAGCTAGCACTCCGTGAGGCCAATACACTTGCGCCAGTGCAATGGCAAGATGGTGAGCATTTGCTGTTTCTAGGGCAAGATATAGTATTGCAAGTGATTGAAACCAAAGCAAAACAAAATATTCAGTTGTCTGGCACAGAGCTAATCACCCATGTGAAAGATGCTAATAATCATCTGTTCGTCGGCAAGAAAGTTGTGCAATGGTATCAGCAGCAAGCGTATGAAGATTTTGTGCGGCGCGTTGAGATTTGTGCCACAAAGTTAGGTGTGAAGCCGCCGCCCGTTAAATTGTCGAATGCGCAGTCGCGCTGGGGTAGTTGTAATAGTCTAGGGCAAGTGCGCTTAAATTGGCGCTTGATTCAAGCACCGCCCCAAATCATCCATTATGTGGTTTGCCATGAACTGGCACATCTAAAAGAGATGAATCATTCGGCGAGGTTTTACGCAGTGCTAGCGCAATTATTTCCGCATTACAACGAAGCAGAGAAATTGCTCAAGCAATTATCACCGCAATTGCACCGCTTATGAACGCCTAAAATAATTGCTTCACATCGTGCGCAATATCGGCAGGTTTCTGTCCGTAACTCATGTAAATGCGCGCAGTGCCTGCTTTATCAAATACATATAATCCAGCGCTATGGTCTACAGTGTAGTTGCTGGAGCTATCAGCACTACTCGTGACTTTAGACGCAAAAATCTTGTAGCTGCCCATATTTTCTGCAACTTCTTGTAAAGACCCACGCAAGCCAATAAAACGCTTATCAAACGAAGGTACAAATTGTGCCAATACCTCTTGCGTATCACGGCCAGGGTCTACGGTAATGAATAGCACCTGCACTTGATCAGCGTCTTTTCCCAAAAGCTTCATCGTTTGTCTAAGGTCGCTCATGGTGGTGGGGCAAACATCAGGGCAGTGCGTATAACCAAAAAACATAATCACCACTTTGCCTTTGAAGTCGGTAATGCTGCGTAACTTGCCAGTATGGTCGGTCAGCGTAAGCGGTTTGCCAAATTCGGCACCTGTGATATCTGTACCAATAAAATGAGTGGCTTTAGGCGCCGCATTACATGCAGCGAGAATGAAAAATAAGCTTAAAAATAACCACTTACGCATGAAAAATATCCTTTTCAGAAAAAAGCTTTAACTTATCGCTAAGTTTTGCGCTAATTGTATTGTTTTGATTCTAACATAAGCAATAAATTCGCTCCTTTGGTTTACAATAATGCTTTGTAAAATTTACTAGATAAGGCAAGCGAAATGGCAATACCAACCTCAATGGCAGACCGTGATGGCGTAATTTGGTACGATGGCAAAATGGTCAATTGGCGCGATGCAACTACGCACGTGCTCACACACACTTTGCACTATGGTATGGGTGTATTTGAGGGCGTACGTGCCTACAAAACGGATAATGGCACGGCCATTTTTCGCTTAAAAGAGCATACCGATCGTTTGTTTCGCAGTGCGCATATCTTGGGTATGAAAATGCCGTTTGATAAAGCCACGATGATGGAAGCGCAAAAAGCAGCAGTGCGTGAAAATAAACTAGAATCTGCATACATGCGCCCAATGGCGTTTTATGGCGCTGAAGCCATGGGTATCTCTGCAAAAACGTTGTCTACTCACGTGATCGTGGCGGCATGGAGTTGGGGCGCTTATATGGGTGAAGAGGCGATTACCAAAGGTATTCGTGTCAAAACTTCTTCATTCGCGCGTCATCATGTCAACATCACCATGTGTAAAGCCAAAGCAAACGGTAACTACATGAACAGTATTTTGGCACACCAAGAAGCGGCGCAAGATGGCTACCAAGAAGCGTTACTGCTGGATGTGGATGGTTTTGTGGCAGAAGGCTCAGGGGAGAATGTTTTTATCGTACGTAATGGCAAATTGATTACACCTGATCTAACCAGTGCGTTAGAAGGTATTACTCGCGATACTATTGTGCAGTTAGCGAAAGAAATTGGTCTGGAAGTGATCGAAAAACGTATTACACGCGACGAAGTATACAGTGCAGACGAAGCGTTCTTTACTGGCACAGCTGCAGAAGTGACACCTATCCGTGAATTAGATAACCGCGCAATCGGTGAAGGTACACGTGGACCCATTACTGAAAAGTTACAAAGCATGTACTTTGATATCGTTAAAGGCAAATCGCCAAAACATATGGATTGGTTGACAACTGTTTAGATGGTTTAATGTGAGACAGCTTAATAGTAACTGGGGATATATATGAGTTTAAAGGTGCTGATGTTGCTGACGTTGCTGTTAAGCATCATTGTATTATGCTTAGTTACTTCTTACGCCACACGACTACCACTTAGTTCTGCGTTTAAATTAATATTTAATGCCAACAGCAGTGACCAAAGCTCCGCAAGTTTGTGGGGTAAGTCCATCGTTATATTATTAATTTTTGTCACCAGTGCCATAGTCATAGACATCAGTCTGCGTTTAGTATTTAACTACAACAAAGAGTTAACGACTTATTACTCGTCCTTCTTTTTCTTACACAAAGCTGGCACTGATTCATGGTACGTGATGGTAAAAGCGCTAGAACACTTCGACAGCATGTCTACAGAGTCTGTCTATGAGGCTCTGATTTTAAAGGACTATACCAAGTTTCAGTATCCACCAAGCGCTCTGTTAGTCTTTGATATTCCAAAACGCTTATTTGGATTCTCGTATGAGCAATTGATTGATATGATGAATAAAATCTGTTGGCTATGTGTCCCGCTGATGGCCATCAACTTTTTTTTCCTACAGAAAAATACTGCTAACGCATTATTCCCTAACCACCACACACAATCAGATTTAAGTAACCCATATAACAGGTTTTTAGTGCCTGCATTGGCTTTGTTAGCCAGTGCAATCGCAGTGGAAATGTTCTATCCAGTGGTTAGGTCTTACAGAATCGGCCAAATTCAGACAGTGATGACGCTATTGGTTGGATTGGCGCTACTAGCATGGCAAACAAAACGGTTCGGGCTTGCGGGTGTGTTGCTGAGTATTTGTTGTAGTTTTAAACCGCAATGGGTTGTGTTGATTCCATGGGCATTTATCAGAAAGCAATGGAGCTTTTTAATCTCATTTTCAATCACATCGACGGCTATATTTTTAATTACAACAGCTTTGTACGGTGTTAAGAATTGGTTTGATTATGTCAATGTGCTGTCTTTTTTAGGGAAAGTGGGCGAAAGTTATTACCCTAATCAATCCGTTAATGGACTGTTACATCGCATATTCATGAATGGTAATAACTTAAATTGGGTAGGGAATGCTTTTCCTCCATTTCACCCAGTGGTCTATGTCGCAACTCTGCTTACTTCGCTACTGATCTTAGGTTTGGCTATTGTTTGGAGACGTAAGTATCAACCAACTGTAGTTGACCTCTCAATAGTGATGTTAAGTTTAACTTTAGCTTCACCAATCGCCTGGGAGCATCACTATGGCGTGACATTTTTACTCTTTGCAATTGCAATACCACTAACCATAGTCTATAAGCCAATAGGTAGATGGTCATTTGTTTATTTATGGGTGACATATCTACTGGTCAGCCAGAATTACGGTTACATTGCTTCCGGCCTTGCGGATACGCGCTGGAACTTCCTGCAATCCACACTGTTTTTTGGAATTCTATTATTGCTATTTTATTTTTATAAAATCTCTGCGAGTGAAACAATCAAAAATAAGACCTAATTTGCTTTTTGTCTAGTTGTATTCTGCAAGCATTAAGCGACTTTTTTACATCTGTTAGAGTAAGGTTGGTTTTGAAGACATTATTAATATATTCAGCTTTGGTAGGGGTTATTCTTTTTTTGTTAATCGTACTGCGTTTAACTAAGATTCCGCTTAAATCACTGCTCAATACTATCATCAATGCCAATAATGATTATCAAATTGGGCATGTTTCGCTATGGGTAAGGTCGCTTGTCATCATTAGCTTTTTTGTCACTTGCGCTGTCATTATAGAAGTCGCATTGCGGTTGGTATTTAATTACAACAACCTTCTGACTACCTACTATAGCGTTTATTTCTTTTTACATACGCCTTACACTGACTCTTGGTATGTTATGGTTAAAGCATTAGAGCATTTTGACGGATTGCCTGGTGAGTCTGTTTATGAGGCGCTGATTTTAAAAGACACCACCAAGTTTCAATATCCACCTAGCTCCCTACTGATTTTTGATGTCCCTAAACGTTTCTTAAGCTTGTCTTATGGTCAGTTGGTAGATTTGTTCAATAAGATAAGCTGGGTGTGTATCCCGCTACTCGCTATCATTTTTTATTCCCTAGTCAAGAAAAATGCACACTATCCATCCGATCATCGTGAAATTAAGCCTGAGATCAAAAAAAGTAGGGTGGTATGGATAGCGCTGTTTGTCAGTGCAATTTCCGTTGGGACATTTTATCCAATTCTGTGGTCTTATCAGATCGGTCAGATTCAGACCATCATGACTATGCTGACAGGGTTAAGTTTATTGGCTTGGCAAACCAAAAAGTATGGTATTGCTGGTGTTTTATTGAGTATTTGTTGTAGTTTTAAACCGCAGTGGGTAGTGTTGGTGCCATGGGCGATCATTCGTAAGCAGTGGAGCTTTTTGATCTCATTTTCTATCACTTCCACTGCAATATTTCTTATCACGGGTGCATTTTACGGCTTTAAAAACTGGCTGGATTATTTAAAAGTGCTTTCATTGATAGGAAGAGTTGGCGAGAGCTATGTTGCTAACCAGTCAGTCAATGGTCTTTTACATCGTCTAATCATGAATGGTAACAATTTAGAAGTCACCACAAACGCTTTTCCACCCTATCACCCTACGGTATACATTGTTACATTGATAACATCAATCTTGATTTTAGGGTTGGCTATGCTTTGGAAGCGAAACAAAACTCCCAGTTTAGTAGAGTTCGCTATTGTGATACTAAGTTTAACAATGGCATCTCCTGTGGCTTGGGTGCATCATTATGCTGTTGTGTATTTATTCTTTGCGCTGGTGATTCCTTTGACGTTTATATATAAGCCGCTCGGTAAATGGTCTTTTGTCTATTTACTAATCACTTACTTATTAGTCAGTCAAAATTACGGTTATATTTTTGCAGGACTTGCTAAAACGCATTTCAACTTTTTACAATCGACCATTTTTTTTGGCATTATCATGATGCTATTTTATCTGTACAAATTGTCGCAAAAACAATACGAAAAGTTGTAAATCAGTTGGTCAATAATCAAGAAATACTCATCTGTTTAAAGAAGTAAAAGGATAGCAAATATGTCCGATGTAAAAGAATTTGAAGTAAGTGCCAAGGACTTGCCTTTGCATTGCCCTACAAAAGAAGTGGCGCTTTGGGCGTCGCACCCTCGTGTATTTTTGGATATCGCAAAAACTGGGCACGTTGCTTGCCCATACTGTGGCACTAAATTTAAACTGAAAGAGGGCGAAGTCGTTTCGCATCATTAGTGTTGGCTAAATAGCCCATGCAGTTTAATCCAATGGCATCTGCCGATACGCTCGCGTTACTTGACGCTGGCAAACTGGTTGGTGCCAAACATATCAAAATCAGCGCTGGGCTCAATCACTTTCCAGCGGCGCTATATACCCTTGTTGATACACTAGAGATTCTGGATCTCACAGGTAACGCATTATCTTCATTACCAGATGATTTTCACCGATTCAACAAACTGCGCATTCTGTTTTGTTCCTCTAATCAATTCACGGAGTTGCCTGCTGTTCTAGGCAAATGTAAATCCTTAAGCATGATTGGATTTAAAGCCAATCAACTTTCTCACATTCCAGAACATGCGATACCTACGCAAAACTTGCGCTGGTTTATTGTCACCGATAACGCGCTAACACAGTTACCAGATTCCCTTGGTGCATGTGTAAAGCTACAAAAGCTGATGCTGGCGGGCAATCAATTGTCTGCGTTACCAGAGACGTTAGCCAACTGCCATGCATTAGAATTATTAAGGATATCCGCTAATCAATTAGATACCTTGCCAAACTGGCTGCTGGATTTGCCCAAGCTGGCATGGCTAGCTTACGCGGGCAATCCGTTTTCAAATGCTATTGAAATTAAGCAGATGCGCCAGCATCAACCACTTGCAATCGACTGGTCACAACTCATTATTGGTAGGGTGTTAGGTGAAGGTGCATCAGGTGTGACTTATCAAGCAGATTGGTTACACGATGGCATGCGCGAAGCGGTGGCGGTGAAGTTGTTTAAGAATGGTTTAACCAGTGATGGTTTACCAAGCAGTGAAATAGATGCAAATATTATCGCTGGTGAACATACCAATTTGGTGGGAGTAAAAGGCATGGTGACCCGGCATCCACAACATGTCCAGGGCTTAGTGATGCCCTTGCTAAACGCTGAATTAACGATACTGGCACAGCCGCCAAGCTTTGAGAGTTGCACGCGCGATGTCTACATTGATGAGCCAAAGCTGACGGTTGAACAGGCAACGCATATTGCAACAGCCGTCTTTTGTGCAATGCAATATTTGCATACAAAGGGGTTGATGCATGGAGACCTCTATGCACACAATACGCTGTGGAACGATGAACAAGTCATTCTAAGTGATTTAGGTGGCGCTTCATTCTTGCCTTTGGACGATGTGTTGGTCACCGCCAAATTGAAAGCGATAGAATTTCGCGCCTTTAATATTTTGCTAGACGAGCTGGCTAGGCAGTGTGGCGCAACCGCAGAAACATTAAGTCAATCTTTGAATCTTGGCAGGTCTACCCCATAAGGTTTCAATCACTTTATTTGCCTGAATATGCGGGCTATTGGTAACAAACTGAATAGTGGCAGGTTCAGTAGATGGGTTGAAGGAAGACTGTTCGCTTAATTTGTGTTGTAACTGCTTTGCAACTGCCGCACCCGTATCAATAATCGTGACTGATTTACCCACAATTTGCTCAATCAATTCACGTACAAATGGATAGTGTGTACAACCTAACACGATTGTATCTGCACCCTCTGCCAACAAAGGGGCGCAGTATTGCTGCAGTAGCTGCTTGGTGTGTTCGGTGTCTAGTTCACCACGCTCTATACATTCCACCAAACCAATGCAACCTTGGGTGACGACTTCTACATTACGCCCATAACTTTCTAACAGCGCAGCAAATTGTGCGCTTTGCAACGTGCCGACAGTGGCTAGCACACCGACAATACCGTTTTGAGTCGCTGCAGCGGCAGGCTTTACGGCAGGCTCCATGCCAATAATCGGTAAATCATACCGTGCGCGCATGTCTGCAATCGCTGCGGCTGTGGCGGTATTGCAAGCTACCACCAGCGCTTTAACCTGTTGTGCGATTAAAAAATCGGCTACAGCAAAACAGCGTTGTTTGATTTCTTCTTGAGATTTGTTGCCATAAGGCGCATGTGCACTATCGGCAACATAAATCAAAGGTTCATTTGGAAGCAACGCATGAATATGCTTGAGAACGGAAATGCCACCAACGCCAGAATCCATGACGCCAATTGGATTTTTAGTCATTGTGTTATTTTTAGGCATTAAGACTGGTTTCATCCTTTATAATAACGCCATTATAGATGAATTAAAGGGCGCGCATAAATGCGGCAACTGTACACATTTCTTAGCGTCAGCGCTGATGAATAAGGTACGTTGCGTAGGATGTAGTCATGGCAAATCGGTTAAGTAAAATTTATACGCGTACGGGTGACAAGGGAACGACAGGCTTAGGCGATGGGACGCGTGTGGCTAAAGACCATCTGCGTGTGCAGGCAATGGGCGATGTCGATGAACTCAATTCGGTCATTGGTATCCTGCTGACAGAGTCAGTATCAGCGTTGGTCAAAGCAGAGCTAACCGCTATTCAACATGATTTATTTAATTTGGGTGGTGAGCTTTGTATGCCGGGTTACACCATGGTTAAAGCAGATCGTGTGGCGGTATTAGAGCAAACGTTAGATGGCTGGAATGCGTCACTCACACCTTTAAAAGAGTTTATTTTGCCAGGAGGTAGCCGAGCCGCCGCTTATTGCCACTTGGCCAGAACTGTTTGTCGTCGCGCAGAGCGCACGATGCACACCCTGAATGCGCAAGAGCAGCTCACGGAAGTGTCACTGCAATACATCAATCGCTTGTCTGATTTGTTGTTTGTGTTGTGTCGTATTTTAAATCAAGAGGCCGGCGTGCCTGATGTGTTGTGGAATAATCAAACCAATCGTACATGATTAAAAAATTCTTACAAAAAGTATTCTCCAAGCGAGAAAAAGCCGCAATAGTCATTAACCAAGCAGAGATGGGTGCCACGTCTGCTAGTGTGATTTCGGCCAAGACGCATAAAATTGACCGCACGCTCATTAGCCCAGCGGCATTAAAAACGTGTGAAGGCTTACAAAAGGCAGGTTTTCAGGCTTATATCGTGGGTGGAGCAGTGCGTGATTTGCTTATGCAGTACAAACCCAAAGACTTTGATGTGGCGACCAATGCCACGCCTGAAGAGGTCTACAAGATATTTAGACGTTCACGCATCATCGGTAAGCGTTTTCGTTTAGTGCATGTGATGTGGGGTAATGAAACCATCGAGGTTTCCACTTTTAGAGGGCACCATCAGAATGTGGGGGATGCCAAAACGTCTGATTCAGGGCGTATTATTCGCGATAATATTTTTGGCACGATAGAGGAAGATGCAGTGCGTCGTGACTTTACGGCAAATGCGTTGTACTACGATGCTGCAACAGAGAAAGTACTTGATTTTCACAATGGCGTGGCCGATTTAAAGGCAAAGCTGTTGCGTATGATTGGCGACCCCATCACCCGCTATCAAGAGGACCCTGTGCGCATGTTACGTGCGGTACGTTTATCTGCCAAGTTAGGCCTGAAAATAGAAGCCAAAACAGAGGCACCTATCCGTAAAATGGCTGACTTATTGCAAGACGTGCCGCCCAGTCGTTTATTTGATGAAATGCTGAAACTGTTTTTGTCTGGGCATGCGGTAGAAAGCATCAATGCCTTGCGTGCACAGCATCTACATCATGGCTTATTGCCTTTGTTAGATGTCGTGCTAGAACAGCCCATGGGTGAGCGTTTTGTGATGCTGGCGCTCAAAAATACTGATGACCGTATTCTGAATGGTAAATCCTCCAATCCTAGCTTTTTATTTGCGACATTGCTCTGGCATGAAGTGTTAGCGGCATGGCAAACATACCAACAGCAAGGTAATCCACCCATACCAGCGCTGCATATGGCAATGAATGAAGTCATTGATATTCAAGCCGAAAAAATGGCGATTCATAATCGCTTTACCGCTACCATGAAAGAAATTTGGGCGATGCAACCGCGCTTTGAACAACGCGCAGGTAAACGACCCTATGCATTGCTGACGCATCCACGCTACCGCGCGGGCTATGACTTTTTACTGTTGCGTTGTGCATCTGGTGAATTGTCAGAAGACATTGGCGAATGGTGGACCGTGTTTGCAGATGCGAGTACCGAAACGCGCACAGCCATGCTATTGCCAGACACTGGCCCTAAAAAGCGCCGTAAACGCCCACGCAAAAAATCCAACGGCGGCCAAGCCACAACGGTTACCACCACACCCGAGTAATAATGGCCATTGCTTTTATTGCACTGGGTAGCAATCTACAAGACCCGATACAACAAATCAAACGCGCCTTCGACGCTATTGCACAACTGCCAGAAACGACCTTGCTCAAGCAATCTAGCTTGTATAAAACAGCGCCAGTCGGATATGACAATCAGCCAGACTTTATCAATGCGGTAGTGCAAGTAGAAACAGCATTAAGACCCGAAGCGATGATGCGTCATTTATTGGCCATTGAAACGCAATTTGGACGAGAGCGGCCATTCCCCAATGCGCCACGTATTCTCGATTTAGATTTGCTTTTGTATGACGCGCTTTGCATGCAGTCAGATCTACTGACATTGCCGCATCCACGTATGCAAAGCCGCGGTTTTGTCATATTGCCATTGGCGGAAATTGCGGCGGATTTAGTCTTACCTAGTGGTGAGAGTGTTGTAGAATTGGCAAAAAACTTCCCGCAACAAGATATTCAAATATGATCAGGGCACACCGCTTAGTATGAGTATATTCAATCAATTTCCTTACATCGTGGTGGAAGGGCCTATAGGCAGTGGTAAAACCACGCTTGCTAAAATGCTTTCTGAGAAATTTTCAGCAGAATTGCTCACGGAAAAAGCAGAAGTGAACCCGTTTTTGCCACGGTTTTATCAAGATGCTCAGCGCTACGCATTACCAACACAATTGTTTTTCTTGTTTCAGCGTTCGCGTCAAATTGCCGATATGACGCAACGTGATATGTTTGCAAAACCCACTGTGGCTGATTTCTTTTTAGAAAAAGACCCATTATTTGCACGCCTGAATTTGGATGATGAAGAGTATGCGCTGTACCATCAAATTTATTCACATTTGCAGTTGAAATCACCTAAACCTGATTTGGTGATTTATTTACAAACGCCAGTAGATGAGCTTGCAGACCGCATTCAAGAGCGTAATATCAGTTATGAACAAGAAATACCACGTGAGTATATAGAGCGGCTAGCGGATGCTTATAGTGAGTTTTTTCATAGTTACGATGCTTCGCGCTTGTTGATCGTGAACAATGAAAAATTGAATATCATCAAAGATGAATCTGCACTAGATTTATTGGTGCAGCGGATTAGCCAGATTAAAAGTAGCCGCGAATACTTTAATCCAAATTTCGAATAGCTATACAGCTTGGCTAGGATATGAGAGTGCTCAAATAGGCATTCAAGATGAATCGCTTAGCTTGTTTATAGTACTGCCATACGCAATCAAGAGATCAATAGTGCATGCATTTAACTGACCTAGCAAAAAAAGTACAAAGTGGTGAAAAGTTAGCTATGCTGACCTGTTATGACGCTACTTATGCCAAATTGATGGAAGCAGAAGGCGTCGATATTTTGCTGGTAGGCGATTCACTTGGCATGGTCATACAAGGTGACAGCAACACCCTCAGTGTGACGATGCAAGATATGCTGTATCACACGCGTATCGTGGCTGCGGGCGCAAAGCGCACCATCATCATGGCCGATATGCCCTATGGTAGCTATGAACATGACTTACAAGTAGCGTTAGCCAACGCGCAGGCTTTGCTGGAAAGTGGCGCGCACATAGTCAAGATAGAAGGTGGCGGGCACATGGTGGAAACCGCACGCTACTTAGTCACCCATGGCGTGCCAGTATGCGCACACTTAGGGTTTACACCGCAATCCGTTGAGCAATTAGGTGGCTATAAAATCCAAGGTAAAACAGTAGATGCTGCGCACACGATTATGCTAGATGCGCATGCCATGAGTGATGCAGGCGTTAGTTTCGTCTTAATGGAAATGGTCCCCGCTACGTTGGCTGCCGATATTACAAGCCAGATTGCAGTGCCAACCATAGGCATTGGCGCTGGCGTTGAGTGCAGTGGGCAGGTGCTAGTGCTGCAAGATTTAATGGGGATTTATTCTGGCCCAGCAGATAAAGACCCGCAAGCGTTCAAAGCACCAAGATTTGTACGCAACTTTTTAACGGAAACGGGAAGTGTGCAAGGTGCAGTGCGCGCCTATGTGCATGAGGTTAAAAATAAAACCTTCCCAGCAAAACAGCACAGCTACTAATCACAAGTAATATGCAAATTATTCATACAGAACAAGCGCTCAGAGATGCGCTAAAAGCACACAATCAAATTGCGTTTGTGCCTACGATGGGTAATTTGCATGCGGGCCACTTACATCTAGTGAAGATAGCCCAAACGCATGCCGCATGTGTAGTCGTGAGCATATTCGTTAATCCACTACAGTTTGGTGCCAATGAAGATCTGGCCAATTATCCACGCACTTTAGAAGCAGACTGCGACAAACTAGCGCAGTTGGGTGTAGATATTGTGTTTGTTCCTAACGTGCATGTCATCTACCCTGATTTTGATGGTGTCGATTTGCATCAATCCATCACAGTGCAACCGCCCCCTATTGCCAATATACTCTGTGGTGCAAGTCGGCCTGGTCATTTCGCTGGCGTGGCTACCGTGGTATTAAAGCTATTCAATATGGTGCAGCCAACCGTAGCAGTGTTTGGTCAAAAAGATTTTCAGCAGTTGTTTATTATTCAATCTATGGTGCGCCAGTTTAATTTGCCTATCACCATCATTGCAGGTGAGACCATGCGTGAACCCAACGGGCTTGCCATGAGCTCTCGCAATGGCTATTTAAATTTTGCAGAAAAAGCACAAGCAGTGCAGTTGGTGCGTAGCTTAAAAGCGCTAGTAGCTTCTGTGCAACTTGGACATCATGAGTATGAAAAGTTGGCACTTCATGCCACACAGCAATTGATGGAACAGGGGTGGCAGGTAGACTATGTGACTGTGCGTTCTGCATTTACATTGTTACCGCCAACAAGTTCAGAGACGGAGCTAGTGGTGCTGGCTGCAGCAAAGTTAGGTAAAACGCGGCTGATTGATAACATTCAATTTTGCGCTAAACCCTTGAAATGATTATAATAGCTACCCTTTTACCGTATTAGGTCAACGCAATGCAAAGAACCATGCTTAAATCTAAACTGCACCGAGTGCATGTCACGCATAGTGAGTTGCATTATGAAGGCAGTTGCGCGATTGATGAGGCGTTATTAGAAGCTGCGAACATTTGTGAATATGAGCAGATTAATATTTACAACGTGACCAATGGCGAACGTTTTAGCACTTATGCTATCCGTGCTGATCGCCATTCTGGCATCATTTCAGTGAACGGTGCCGCTGCGCATAAAGCACACCCCAAAGACATTATTATCATTGCTAGCTACGCGCATTACACTGAGCTTGAGTTGGAAAAGTACAAGCCACAATTGGTGTATGTAGACGCAGAAAATCGCGTCGTGGCACAAAAGCAATCTATTCCCGTGCAAGCGGCCTAATCCCTATTTATTAAAGAGAATTTATTTGTTAGAACTTTCCGCAATGAAAGACGCTGTAGTCGATGCGTTAGAAGATATCAAAGGCTTTGATATTTCAGTATTAGACGTGAGAAAAATGACCTCACTCACCAGTTACATGATTATCTGCAGCGCCAACTCTAGTCGCCAAGCTAAGTCACTGGCCGATAATGTACGTGAAAAGCTCAAAGAAAAAGGCGTGGATATTCGCGGGGTTGAAGGCGAAAAAGAAGGTGAATGGGTATTGGTTGATTTAGACGATATTATCGTACACATAATGGTGCCAGCTACGCGCGCTTATTATAATTTAGAGCAGTTATGGAGCGAGGCAGAAAACCGTAGAAGCGGCCATGTCACGCAAGATAACTTAAAATCTCCCACAGCTTAATTCCTGATTTAACTCATCTAATTTAACTTACCGATGAAACTTAAAATCCTCTCAGTTGGCCATAAGATGCCAAATTGGGTGGAGTTGGCATGTGCTGAATATATCAAGCGCATGCCAAGAGAGTTTGCGACCGAAATTATTGAAATCAAACCAGACAAGCGCGCCTCAGGTAAAAACAGCGAAGTAGTCCAAGAAGCTGAAGCCAAGCGTATTTTAGATGTGGCCGACAAAGATTATCTTGTGGTGTTAGATGAGCGTGGACAAGAAGTGACCTCGCTGCAGCTCGCCACAAAAATGGAACACTGGCAAACATTAGGTAAAGACGTGTCATTGGTCATTGGTGGCGCAGATGGATTGCATCCTAGCCTAAAACAAAAAGCGGATTGGTTGTGGAGTTTATCTAAACTCACAATGCCGCACGGATTAGTGCGTGTGATGTTGGGTGAGCAACTGTACCGTGGCTACAGCGTCATCCAACATCACCCATACCACAAAGAATAATACCTTAGCACGTTTCTTGCTTTTATCACATCGATTCTAGCCTCCACGCTAATGTGGTCGTTACGCTAGCTTAAATTCTGTTGGGGATTCAGCATCATGGATAATGAGTTGTTGGTATTGTTGTCAAAGTTTTCAGTTGCCGCTAGAAAGGTCATCGGCCCCGTGAATCCAGCAAAAATCGTGAAAGATCAAGCATATGCCAAGCAGATATTTGAGCAAGCTGATGCCGTAGGGGAAGAAGATTTGTTGTTGGTTTCCTTAGAGCTGCAAAACAAATTGGGGTATTTCGACGAAAAAGTTGCCCCCATCTCGTCTCCAAAAAAAGAGGAAGCACCTACAGTTAAGTATCTTTTTGGTGCACGCGGCTAACGACTGCACATCGTTGAACAAAATTACTTACAATGGGTCTGTTGTTAAAGCCCATTGTATATGCCCCTATCCTATCAAAAATCCTTAGTCTGGTTTCGTCGTGATTTGCGTGATTTTGATCATGCAGCGCTGTATCACGCACTAAAATCCTCACAAGCAGTCTATTGCGTATTTGTATTTGACCGCCAAATTTTAGACCAGCTCACTGAACCACAAGACAGACGGGTAGAGTTTATATGGGAAAGTGTACATGAACTGAAATCTGTGTTGCAGCGCCAAGGTGGGGATTTACTAATCCTGCATGCAGTGGCTGCACAGGCGATTCCTCAACTTGCGCAACTGCTGAACGTCAATGCCGTGTTCAGTAACCGTGATTATGAACCTTCTGCCGTCGCACGTGATTTGGCTGTTGCTCATGAGCTCAAAACTGCTGGTATCGCTTTTCATCAATATAAAGATCAAGTGATCTTTGAGCAGGATGAGGTGCTGACACAAGCGGGTAAACCTTATGGCGTATTTTCACCTTATCGCAATACACATTTGAAGCAACTCAATGATTTTTATTTAAAACCGTATCCAACAGATCAGTACAGTCATGCGTATGCAAAAGTGCCTGAGGATTTACAATCAACATATGACTTAAAAAGCTTAGAGGAAATGGGGTTTGCACGGACCAATCTACAAGCCATGAAATTGCCGACAGGCATGTCGGGCGGTAAGGCATTGTTTGAGGACTTTGTGATGCGCATGCAGCAATATGATGAAGCGCGCAATTTTCCTGCAGTCAAAGGACCTTCCTATTTGTCGGTGCATTTACGTTTTGGTACGGTATCTATTCGCCACTTGGCAAGGACAGCTTGGCAAACAGAAGGCGCAGGTGCATACACTTGGCTCAATGAACTGGTTTGGCGCGACTTTTATTTTCAAATTCTGCACCATCGGCCAGATTTGGCTGAGGGTAAGTCCTACAAAGCGGAATATGATGCTTTGGTGTTCCCTAATCATCTTGAAAATTTCAAGGCCTGGTGCGAAGGTAGAACTGGCTATCCGCTAGTCGATGCGGCAATGCGACAATTGAATCAAACTGGCTATATGCATAACCGCTTACGCATGGTGACTGCTAGTTTTTTGGTCAAAGACTTATTAATTGATTGGCGCTGGGGGGAGCGTTATTTTGCAGAAAAGCTGATCGATTTTGATTTCGCGGCCAATAATGGTGGCTGGCAATGGGCAGCCTCTACAGGCTGCGATGCACAGCCTTATTTTAGGATATTTAATCCTATATCACAGTCAGAAAAATTTGATCCGCAAGGGAAGTTTATACGTAAATATGTGCCAGAGCTGGCTAAGTGTAGTGACAAAGAAATACATGCGCCATGGACAATTTCGTCATTAAAGCAACAACTAATAGATCTGACGATAGGTAAGGATTACCCATTTCCAATCGTGGATCATGCCTTGCAACGCGCACTGGCGCTTGAGTTGTACAAATCTGTGAAGTGATAATTGAAAATTGGTGTGGGATTTGCTTTAAGTCTCAATGATTGTCATCTGCAAGCGATTAATTTATGCTTGTCATACTTTAAAAAGGGGATAGGTATTGGTAGGGCGCTATAGACAATCACACCAGCGTAAGTGATAATTGTTAAAGTAGTGTTACAACATTTGGTGCTATGCTGTTGCCAATACTAAGAAAAGCGATAATTCAAATGATTAAACAAATAAAACAACTATTTATTGTGGTTACTCTTGCTGGTTTGATAGCTGGCTGTGCAACTACCAACAACGATCCGTTAGAAGGCATTAACAGAGGCATATACAAGTTTAATGACGTGACTGATCGTGCTTTAATTAAGCCAGTGGCAACTGCTTATAAAACAGTTACCCCATCACCTATTCGTAGAGGTATCAGCAATTTTTTTAGCAACATTGGTACACTCACCACAGTCATCAACGATATTTTACAACTCAAATTTGCGCATGCATTTACCGACGCAGGTCGCTTTGTGATTAACTCAACTTTTGGCTTGGCTGGATTTATTGATGTGGCTAGCATGGATAATATTGAAAAGCGTAATGAAGACTTTGGTCAAACCCTTGGTCATTGGGGTGTTGGCACTGGTGCTTACTTAGTCTTGCCATTTGTCGGGCCAAGTACAGTCAGAGATGCTACAGGCTTAGTGTTTGATACCGTGACTTCAGATCCCATTACCTATACACACAACATTGGTGAAATTCGTTTACACAACCAATTGCGTACTGCACAGTTGATTGATAAACGCGCGCAACTGTTGGATGCATCCGATATTGTAGACAACGCATCTATTGATCCATACGCATTTTTACGTGACGCTTATTTACAACGCCGCGCTAGTCTTGTGCAAGACGGCTTAGTGCCACAGGAACTCATTAAGCATGATGATGGTGATTTTGAGTTGGCTGATGAAGATGTCGTACAAGCGAATTAAGCCAAGATCATCTCAAGTGCAGTGATTTAAAAAGCCCCATATTTGGGGCTTTTTTGTTTCGTCGCTACAAGCAATGCTATATATGGCGTTTAATCTAACGCAGGCTTATATCACGCATCACTGGCGGCAACAGTCATACGTTCAATCAGAATAGAACCTGTCTGTTTGGAGCTGTTTGGAATGACATCGGTACCAATACCAATAATATGTTGTAGCATGTCTTTCATATTGCCAGCAATCGTGATTTCTTCAACTGGATGCAAGATGACACCATTTTCCACCCAAAAGCCAGCAGCGCCACGCGAATAATCGCCTGTCACCATATTCAAGCCATGACCAAGTACCTCTGTTACTAGCAAGCCAGTACCCATTAATCGTAATAAATCATCAAAATTATGTTGCGTATCGCGAATGACTAAATTATGGGATCCGCCAGCATTGCCTGTCGATTGCATGCCTAATTTGCGCGCAGAATAACTGGACAATACATAGCCTTGGAGGATGCCATCCTGGACTAGCTGGCGAGCGTGTGTTGCAACGCCTTCGCTATCGAATGGACTACTGGCTGACCCTTTGATGACATGAGGTAACTCTTGAATGTTGAGTAATGATGCGCCCACTGACTTGCCTAAGCTATCGAGTAAAAATGAAGACTTTCGGTATAGGCTGCCACCAGATATCGCACTAATAAGAGACGAAATTAAACTACCAGCGAGTGGCGCTTCAAATAGCACGGGGTATTGCCCAGTTTTAATAGGCTTGCAACCAAGGCGACGTATGGTGCGCTCACCAGCGAGTTTACCCACCGTTGCTGGGTGTTCTAAATCTTCTGCTGCACGTGCATTGGTATACCAATAGTCACGTTGCATCGCGTCCCCTTCTTCTGCAATCACGGAACAGCTAATGCTGTGACGTGTGCTTGGGTAACCATTGTTAAAACCATGGGAATTTGCATAAGCAAATACGCCTGTGTTGCTGTAGACATTGGCGCCTTCAGAATTCGTAATGCGCTTGGTGTCTACGTCTCTCGCTGCTTGCTCACATACTTTTGCTATTTCAATCGCATCGTCTACAGTCACAGCCCAAGGGTGCGAGAGTGATAAGTCTGGCACGTCGGTTGCCATGAGGTGCGCGTCAGCCAGACCGCAAAATGGATCTTTTGCAGTAAATTTAGCAATGTTGCAGGCTGCCTCTACCGTATCTTTTAGCGCTTGTGGGCTTAAGTCTGAGCTACTGGCATGACCTTTTTGATGTTGAAAGTAAACGGTGACAGAAACACCTTTGTCTCGGTTGTATTCAATGTTTTCCACTTCACCTAAACGCACAGAGACATTTTGTCCTGTGCCGTAGCTTACTTCTGTTTCGGCGCTGGTCGCCCCTGCGTTTTTTGCTAGTTTAAGCACATCTTCGGCGATTTGCTTTAAGGTATCTAATTCCATGAACAGTCTTTAAGGGTTAAATGAATGTGGTAAAACTGTTATCATACCGTGATTGGCATACATCATGCCGCACTTGATTAAAATTCATGCAAGATAAACAAGAGTCAGCGCCCATTATCAGTAAAACTAAGCTCAAAGCAGAAGCAGATGCTGCCCAAGCTATTGGTAAAAAATTGGTGGATTTACCCAAGGATAAATTGTTAAAGCTGAACCTTCCTGAAGCGCTGTTTGAAGCGGTGATAGAAGCTAAACGTATTACTGCAAATGGTGCGATTCGTCGACAAATGCAGTACTTGGGTCGCTTAATGCGAGATATTGATGCTGCGCCGATATTGGATCAGTTGCATCGTTGGGAAGGTAAGCACAACGAAGAAAACGCACGTTTCCATGGGATGGAGCGTTGGCGCACGCGCCTGCTGTCAGACACGCAAGCGATATCAGATTTTTTGGTGGCCTATCCTCAGGCCGATAGCCAGCAATTACGTACACTTATTCGCAATGTGCAACGCGAAGAGGCTGCTAATAAGCCACCAAAAAGTAGTCGTGAATTGTTTAAGCTAATACGCGAAACAATTGAATCAAAAGAGATAGATGTTGAAGGGGTAACCGATGGAAATGACTTATCAAGCACAACTTAATCTTGGCGAGGCAGACAGCCCATTGCCAATGATCCGCACTAAAGAGACACTCGATTTATTGAGTGTAAACGATGTACTTAAAGTCACCGTTGTACGTGAGTCAGCCGTGCAAAATATTAAAACACTGATATCGAATAATCCGTTTGAGCTGTTGAGCCTTTCGAAGGAAAACAATCAATTCGTGCTAGTGATTAAAAAGCTGTAAAACTAGCCAGTCCAATACGTCCAACAATTATTGTTTGGGTGGCAAGAAAAATTCATCAGGATGCTGATTTAAGCGAGAAAGTAACGTTTTGGTGAATATCCGCCATTGTTCAAATCTGACCTTTCTGGATTTCATCGCTACGTACAGTGCTAAAAAGAAACTGGTGAGTAAATTTGCAGTGGCAACAAGCACGATGCCTAAAATGGCCGCCATAAACATATAGTTTGTGATTTGGTAATCTAAGGCGGTGATAGAAAAGCCAAAGAATGCTGATACAAAAGTAACGTGACGAATATCGAGTGGCAAGCCAAGCATAATGCCTAAGCCAGAGGTGATTCCCAACAGGCATCCAAAATAGAAGTTACCAGCTAACGCACCTAAGTTATCTTTGATGTAGTCTGCTACCGATTGTAAGCGGCGTTCTCCTAAACATTTTTTGAGCCAACGCAGCGCGCCAATGCGCTCAGGAATTTTGTTAAAGGCCGACAAATTGTCATGAAAGCCAGCAATCAAGCCTGCTAGAAACAAACAAACCCCAGCAACTGCACCGTAAAATACAGCGCCACTCTGTAGAGGATCGTTTGATTTGAGTAAAGCGTTTGCTTTCTCAGGTGTAATGAAATGATGGCCAGTCGTGTATTGCACGGCCATATCCACCAAAATGGCGCATGGGATAATCACTATCACATTGCCAAGTACAGCACTGGTTTGGCTACTAGTCGTTTGCGAGACGATTTTGACTAGCTTGTCTAGGCTTTTGATTTTACTGCCGTTTTCCCCGATAGAGGATGCGATGGTAGCTGCCGTCATTGCAGGCTGTTTGGTGGCTACAGTAAAGTGCAAAATATGAATAATGACGAAGCCTAAACCATAATTAAGGCTGATCAATATTGTCTCTGTCAGTGTGGGCAGATGGGCGGCCATGATGAATATTTTGAAGATGGCCATACACGTAATGATAAGGCCAGCGCCCATCGCAGATTTTAATAATGCATAGTATTGCGCTCGGTTTTCTGCAATGTAGTGTTCCCCAGTACGACCAGCATTTTCTGTGACTCGTATTGCCATTAGCTCCATGTTTTGGCGCCAATGACCAGATATGCTATTTTTTTCGCATTCTGCTTCCACTAAAGATTTAAATAGTGGCACTACTTTGTTCGCTATATTGGTCGTTGCAATATCAGTAGGCTGGGTAAGTGACTGCATGCCCACCACGTCCGTTAAAATATTAAATAACAGTCTCAAGCGCGCAATTTGTTGATGAATGCGCTGTGTGAGCGAAGTCAATTGGATGCTGGTACCTGTGTATTCACAGTTTTTTCTAACTTTTTCCGTGACCAACTGACATTGATCTAGCATCACGTGGATATGCTTGATATCAGTTTGTGTGATTTTTACTTCAGATAAGAATTTGAGTAACTCTACATTCTGGGTGATGAATGGCGATGCATAGTCTTCTAAATCTTCATGATGTTTGATTAAGTCAGGTTCTAAGCCAGAGGCTGACAAGCGATAGGACAATACCTGTATTGCATCGACCAGTTGTTTTTTAGCCTTGGTTTTAAGTGGCGCGTCGGCTAGATCAAACTGCAATGTAGCAAATAGATCTGCCCACACCTGATCTTCTACTTCGCATGCCCACTCGCTGTCACTAGTTTGATTGAAAATTAAGCCAAACACATCTTTTAAATATTGCGCATCCACCACATCGGGCAAAATGCGATGTGAAATGCGCCTAAACAGCTCCGCAAAAAAGCCATGATTGGTTTGAATGCCGGAATCAGCAAATAATGATACTGATTTTTTTTCTTGAATAATGCTGAGGATGGCGTTTCTTAATAACGTTGCATATTCTTCACATTGACTTAACGTAAAACATAATGCTTGAATCGCATGGGTTGCTTCTTCAATATCACTTGGATCTTTCGGGCGGATAGCATCAATGAGTGCAGCTAAAAATGTAACCGTGTCTTCTTGTGTAAGTGTTTGTTTAGTCTGATAAGTTTTAAGTATTGGTAGAAACATGTTGAATTGAATAATGCTGGAATTGACTACAGCTTAACACAAGTTCCCATGAAAAAAGCCACGCTTGCTGCGTGGCTTTTAGATTTCAAAGTGCTTAATTAAGTTGTGCTTGGGTGGTCATTTCGGTGTCGGCTCGTAGATACCGAATGTCAATCTTTTGCCCTTTAAGTTGACGTATGTTGGTAGTTAAGTCTTCAGGATTATCAACTGCGATATTGTTGATTTTGAGTAAACGATCGCCGCGTACTAAGCCTGCTTTTGCGGCTGGGGAGTCTTTAATCACAGCCAATAATTGCAAACCAGATATTTCAGCTTTTTCATTGAAAGCATCTGCTTTGGGCACTAGCTTAATGACGTGCACGCCTAAGGTGGGTGTGGGTAGCTTAGCCCAGTAGCTGGCGTAATATTTGTAAACAGTCGGTTCTTCCGCCATATCCTTTTCAGTGAGTGCTTTGCCAGTTTTGGCTGCTTCACGGATCATGGCCATTTTTGAACTGGCAGATTTAGCTGATCCATATTTGCTATACACCAGTACGACATCCGCTTTAATGGCTTTGCCGTGCTGAAGCGCTAAATCTGCAGCTACATCACCACCTTCAAAACCACTGCTACCCATCATGTCATAGCCTGTTTCCAGCATGCTGATATTGTCATCTTCTTTGTGGTTACTCACATACATTTTTGTATCTGGGTTCGCCTGCGATGAGGTTAAACCGTAAGCATTTTGTGCTTTATAGTTTTTCGCATACAAATTCTCTTCTGCCGATACAAAGGTGCTGACGATGAGTGCCAATACAGTAAATGACATGGGCAGTACCCATTTCATTTTTTTTGTCTCGTGCGCGGGTAAGGCTAGCGCTTTTGATTGTGGATGTAATCTATTTTGAGAGGCAGTGGTGATATTCACCATTTTAATGCCAGATTGGTCGCGCATAAAATTCCTTTAAGGTCGAAAATGATATGATTTCATTTCTTGAGATTATTGTGACAGTGTAATGGTAAAACAATTCATAAAGATTGGCTTAGTATCAATCAGTGATCGTGCCTCGCAGGGAGTATACGAAGACAAAGGCATTCCCAGTTTGCAACATTGGTTACGACAAGCACTGATTACACCGTTTGAATGCGTGGCAAGATTAATTGCTGATGAACAGGCAGACATTGAATCCACATTAATGGATCTGGTAGATGTTGAAGGCTGTCATTTAATTCTAACAACTGGCGGCACAGGACCAGCTTTGCGCGACGTAACACCAGAAGCCACGCTAGCAGTTGCCGACAAAGAAATGCCAGGGTTTGGTGAGCAAATGCGGCAAATCAGTTTGCATTTTGTGCCAACCGCGATTTTATCCAGACAAGTTGCAGTGATTCGTAAGCAATGCTTGATAATTAATTTGCCAGGACAACCCAAAGCCATTCAAGAAACGCTAGAGGGGCTAAAAGATGCTGAGGGTAAAGTAATGGTACATGGTATTTTTGCTGCAGTGCCTTATTGTCTAGACCTGCTGGCCACTGAAGATTTTCCAATGCCGTATTTAGAAACTAACGAGCAAGTAGTGAAAACATTCAGACCAAAATCTGCATTAAAACCAACTTAAAGTAACAGTGATACCACACATGACAACATTCGCATTTTTAAAGCACAAAATATCAGCTTGTTTGCCCTATATATTTTGGCTTTTGTTAGTCGCCGTGACCTACGGCATGTTAATTGAGTTGCCACCTAAACCCAATGGGTGGGCCCACTGGGACAAAGTGCAGCACATAGTGGTGTTTATGGTACTCACCTTTCTTGCTTGTTGGGCGTT